>MDTG01288641.1_pt1 | contig 55022 bp, 52 predicted proteins | sample 811421 | NCBI WGS metagenome assembly MDTG01 (sample SAMN05326645, study PRJNA326480) | marine metagenome | isolation source: seawater | place: Pacific Ocean: South East | collected 2011
AATTCGAAAAAAGTATAACAATACTTGGCTACAGCTAGGTTTAAGGATATCATTTTTCTATCTCATGAAGGAGAGAAAAGTTGTCATTGAAGACAGACAAATTAAGTCAAATCAATAACTTCAATTACTTAAATGAAGGTTTCTTCCTTTATTGGAATTTGCCTAGACATAGCTGGGAAAAGGTTATCTTAGATAATCCTTCAAAAAAATATCTAATAATTCCTATTAATTGGGCGCTTCACATCGTCAATGGAAAGGTTCACTTTGGTGATGGATCTGATGAACTTAGCTTAGAGTATTTAATTAGACTCGGTGTGGAGCACGGGAAAAAGGTTATACTATTACTGGCCATCACCCCAAATCCTTTACTTGAAAACGGAGGTGTTCCAGCTGATGTGAACGCTGAACTCAGTCAATCCGAAATTGGTGTACCTAGATTTTTTTGTAGCGAGGATAATAAGATTATTAAGCTCAAGAGTTTTTACTCACCAGAGGTATTCAAAGAGTTTTCACGGTTTTTAAAAGCATTTGGTAAATTTCTCTCTTATATCAACCTGCCTTATGATGTCGCCTCAACTGAATATGTATCACTTTCAGACGATGGAATAAGTCATTCATTAATTCAAGACTTTGGTCCTGCACAAATTGATAGCTTTGAAAAATTTAGAAAACATGCTGGTGAAAATGCTAACCCTGGTTTCCTCGAAGCGATGATCTTGGATTTATACGAAGAATGCATTCGAGAATGTTGCAAAGAGGATTATGTTGGAAGGTTGAAGGTAAGTGTTCTTGGTACTCGAGCAGAGGATTCAGTAAACAAGGTCTTCGGTGCGACTGATCCTATTGCTCAAAATAAAAGTCTAATTAATTGTTTCAAGAACAACATTTATCCAATATCTCCCTTTGAGATTTCAAGTGAGAATGATCTTTTAAACCGCCAGTACTTGAGTTTGATGTGCTCTAATTATATTGAAGATTGTCTTAGGACCTCTAGTCTGACTAATGATAAAGCAAATTTGACGATGATTAGTCATCTTAGTTTTTTTCATGGGAGAAGTCTTGATCAATTTGAAGTAAAAGAATTAGTATCAAAAACTCTTGATGTCGTTGATAGGGGGCTAGGGTTTTCATCTAGTTCAAAACTATTTGAATTAAACAAATTCGAAATTGACGAGGGTCTTGATTCTGAGCTTATTTATCTAATAGGAAACAGTTTTAAGACGGAAGAAGTTAAACTTGTAAAAAAATTATTTTTTTCAGGAAACAAAATTATATTTGATCTTAAGAATTGTTCAAATGCATTTTTGGACGAACTTAGATTAAACTTCTCCTCTAGTGGTATTAAAAAGTCCAAATTAAACTTAGAAGCCGAGTTATTCATTTATGAGCTTGGCTCATCAGTAATGATATTATTTGACTCGAGTGAATTATTCTCGAACTCTCAAGAAGTATGCCAAGAGTTTTGGAAAAAAATTATTTATGCTGCAGAGATTGATTTTCTAAAAATGTCAGGTGCAGATGAGCTTGACTACATTTGGAGAAAAAGACCTATAAAATCAAATGAGCTCAACTTTGAGGAAATTCGTAGACTTAATATATTTAATCCGCATAACGAGGAAAAAGTTGTCACTTTAGAGCCAAGTGAGCGTTTTTTTCTTTTGAAAAAGGTTGATGATCATTTAGCGACAGTAAATCGTATGACCAGCAGAGAGTTGTGTATTAGTCTCTCTCCTAAGGGGTCAGTCGGAATAGAATTCGGAGTAGTTGAATGATTTTTTCTGATGATCTAGTTGTAATTTTTAATCAAAATACCAAGAGTAAAACAGATGTTGATTATGGTGTTCCACAAGCCCCACTGCTAACTTACGTTCTAGGAGCATGGTTTAAGGGTAAAAATATCACAGAAAATATATTTTCAGACAAATATGAAGCTCTTTTTGGTTTAAAGATAAGCCGGGCCAATGACTTTTACGGGCCATTTAACTCACAGGAAGAACTTCAAAAATTTACTTATCTTCTTGCCGAGGAAATAAAGGCTAAAGAAGTCAACTTATTGCCCTTGGATGTGTTCTCCAGAGTTGTACTCGAATCAACTTCACTAGAGGAGTTAAAAAATAGTATAAAAGACTCCTCAGATATTATAGAAAACATAGAAATGGAGAGTGCCCCATCGAGCTTACTCGACAAACTGCTTAGTAAAAACAGGTAGTTATATTTAATATAATTTACAAATCCGTTGACTCTACTTCCCATTTACCGTAGTTTGCACCGATAATTTAAACGGACCTTGTCATTGGAAAAACCCTTATTTTACTCATTAACGCTTTCAGACTTGAAGACTGTTCTAGAGAATAACGGTTTCAAGCCTTTTCAGGCTAAACAGCTTTTCCATTGGGTTTATCAAAAGCGAGAAATCAATCTCGAAGAGTGGCAAAACATATCAAAATCTCTAAAACAGTTCATTGTCTCTAAATTTAGTTTTCAGTTGCCTGAGGTAATTTGGTCAGGTGTATCAAAAGATGGCACAGTTAAATTTCTAGTAAAGTTTCAAGACAAAAATACTGTCGAAACAGTCGCTATTCCGGCAAAAGACAGACTTACCCTATGTGTCTCTTCTCAAGTTGGTTGTGCCATTGGTTGTACTTTTTGTCATACTGGAACGATGGGCTTAACAAGGCACTTAACACCTGGAGAGGTCGTTGGGCAGTACCTCGCCGCAAATAAGTGGTTATCCGAAAACAAGGAGGGGTCCCGAATAACTAATATTGTTTATATGGGACAAGGAGAGCCACTTCATAACTTTGAGAACATGAAAAAAGCGACGGAGATTTTTCTAGAGGATCAGGGTTTGGGCCTAGGACAAAGAAGAATTACTTTATCTACTTCAGGAATGATTCCTCAAATCAAAAAACTCGGCGACTTTCCACCTGTTAATATCGCTATATCCTTACATGCTGCCCATAACAATATCAGGTCAGAGCTCATGCCAATCAATAAGGTTTATGATTTAGAGAGGTTACTTGAGGCAATAAAGCAAATACCGTTAAAGGCTCATCGTTGGATTACTTATGAGTATCTCTTAATAAAAGACTTAAACGATCGCCAAGAAGATATAGATGCTTTAGTGAGGCTTCTTCATAAAAAAACATCAAAAATTAACTTGATACCCTTTAATGAATACCCTCAATCAACATTTAAACAACCTTCGAAAGAAAAAATATTATGGTTTAATGGTGAACTTAATAGGCGAGGTTTAGTTACGACGATCAGGACCACGAAGGGATCCGACATTCTTGCAGCTTGCGGGCAATTAAAGAGTATGGAGGATCAGTTAAATCTTTGGAATTAGTACTGACTTTCTCTTTTTTCAATTATTTGCTGAATTTTCCAATGAACTGCTTCCTGTCTCTTTTTTTCCATGGATGATGGCTTTCTTGCTTTAGGCTCATCATCATCTGATTTTGAAACAGAACTTTCCTTGTCGAATTCAATTTCCTTAGAGTCTACTACTTCTCTTTTCTCTAACTGGAATGTTTTCTCTTGTACGGTATCGTAAGCAAAAGAAAGGCTTTGAAATAGACATAAAATTAGAAGAAGATAAATATTTTTCATAAATAGAACCTCTGTTTTGTTATCAACATTGGACTCCTCGGTTTTTTAATTTAAAATTAAAAATGTTTAATAAGGTGGGTTATATTTTGCCCATCTACTACTGAGCTCAGGAGTCGGTTGATGGCAAATAATTCTACTAAAATCATATTGGGGATATTTGGAATGATGTTTCTAATGTTTCTAACGGCAGTTATTTTTTTAATTTTTTCATTTAAAATTAATAAAAATGAAATAAGTGGCCTTGAGAAAAAGAAGTCCCCCATCGCTGTAATAGAAATTAATGGCCCAATTATGAAGTCTAAAAAAACGATTAAACTTCTTCATGAAGCAGAAAAAAAGAGTAAATACAAAGCCATTATTGTTAGAATAGACAGCCCTGGGGGTGCAGTAGGCCCAACTCAAGAAATTTTTGATGAAATTGTAAGGATAGATAAGGAGATTCCAGTTTATGCATCATTCGGTTCAGTTGCTGCCTCAGGAGGTTACTATATAGGGGCTGCGGCGAGAAAAATTTATGCAAATAGAGGCACTATTACGGGAAGTATTGGAGTAATAATGCAGTTTATGGACTTATCAGAGCTGTTCAAGCTCTCAAAAGTAAGACCAGAAGTTGTAAAGTCCGGAGAGTTCAAAGATCTGGGAAATCCTTCAAGAAAAATGAGAAAAAAAGAGCGCGATCTTCTTGAAGCAAGTGTTCTAAAAGTTCACGAGCAATTTCGTCAAGATATTGTTAGCAGAAGAGGGGAGAAGATAAAAGGAAGTCTTGTTGAGTTAACCCAAGGTCAGATATTTTCTGGGCAGGAGGCATTAGAGCAAGGGCTAGTGGATGGGCTGGGGGGCTTATACGCTGTGGCGAGAGAGATTCATGAGGAGCTTAAACTTGAGGGAGATTTTAGAGAGATCACGTTTATCAAAAAACCTAAAAAGTCGAAATTAATGAATATACTAGATCAATTGGAAGAGCCTGAGGCATTGCTGAAAAAGGTTCTGTTAACCCTCGATTCACCAGTGCTAATGTTTAAATAAATGGAAAGTATTCTTATAGCTTTTTTAAAAAATAACCTTCTTTCAATATCCGTATTTTTGGTAACGGTCACGTTAATAGTTTACTTGATAAAGGATCAAAATTCGTCAAGAAAGCTCTCCAAAAGATACAGAGAGTCTATCTACGAGGCACAAACAAGAATTTATTTAAATGCAACAAAGCACTTACTATCAGGAGATCGAGAACAAGCTATTCAAGAGTTCTTGGCCGCAGTAGAGGTAAGTAAAGAAGCACTTGACGCGTATTTTGCTCTCGGGGAGTTGTTTCGGTCAAATGGAGAAATAGATAAAGCCATAACTGTTCATCAATCAATAATCGCGAGAGAAAATCTTGAGGAGCAAGTTAGAATCAAAGCTTTGAAAGAGCTCGCACTTGACTATGATCAAGGCGGATTTGTTGATAAGGCTGTTGATTCTTATAAAGACTTACTAAAAATAAATAAAGAAGACGAAGATGTTGTAACAGCTCTTTGCTTAATTTTTGAAGCAACAGAGGATTGGGATGAAGCGATAAAGTATAGAACATTATTATCAAAGATAAACAATAAGTCTCAGGACACAATAATCTCTCATATTGTGGTTCAAAAAGGTTTAGCCTCTTTGAGCCATGGTGATAAAGCGAAGTCAATAGAGTGCCTAGACCAGGCTTTGTCCTACGCTCCTTCATTATCTGTAAAATTATTCAGAGTGATATTAACAATAGTGGATAGAGATATTGATTTAGCAAAGTCACTTCTCAATGAGTTTGTCCTAGAACATCCGAATAAGTCTAGGATGGTTCTAACCGTTTTTAATGCAATTTCTGATCTTGAAAATAAATATGAAGGTTTAGACTTAGTGCTTAAGGAAGTTAAAAATTACTTTCTAACAACCTTTAAGGACAAAAATATAGAAGATACGGATTATAAGTTTTTTAAATTATCAATTATTGAAGATGGTGATAATTCATTGAGCGAGAAGATCTTTGTTTTGGAGAGTATATTTAATTCTCAAGTTGAAAACAGAGTGAAAAATGCAGTCACTATTGAATTAAGTAGACTTTATTTAATTAATGGTGATCACAAGAAAGCGCTCGCAGTTCTCAATGGGTATCAAAAGACAAGCACGGAAAATTTGTTTCAAAATCAATGTGGAACTTGTGGTTATGAGTCTAACCATTTTTTTTGGAGATGTCCTCAGTGCCACTCTTGGGAATCAATTAATTTTAAGGAGGTGGTTCTTTGAAAATATTAGTGCTTGTAATTTTACTTTTCTCCAAAGCTAGTTTCTCTAAGGTTTCTTATTCGAAAGCTCCATTTTTAACAATTCGTAAGTTTTCTGACATAGACTCTACTCCGGTCACTACAATTACCTGTAGAGCGAAAATAAAAGTTCTTGAAAAATTAAAGAACTCTTGGTTTAGGGTAAAGTCTGGTGGAAGAGAGGGGTTTGTATTATCTCGATTACTTACTCAAAAAAATGATGATTGCATGTCAAAAAGAAAAAGATTTCTATTAAATTCAATAAGTCTAAGTGCTGATGAAATTTACCTTTGGGCTAAACTTGGAGAGCATTTTATCGAAGGAGAGGTTAATGACTTTTAAAAATATAGTATTACGCCTTCTTTTTTTTATTAGTCTCTTCTCTGATGCTTACGCGGATAAAAACCCTCTAAAAGACATACTGAAAAACGATATGGTTGGTGAAAGTACTTCAAAGAAAAAAAAATCATTGGTTAAAAAAAACTCAAATAGAACAACCATCAATGGAATGATTGATCAAAGAGAGTTAGATCATTTTGTAAAAAAACTGTGGTTAATTAGAAATAATCCTGTTCTTAAATGGGATAAAAAGCTTCCTGATTATGGCTTAGAAGATGCCGTTGAAAAAGTATTTAAAACTTATGGGACTAAAAACTTTAGCTATAAAATATTGTTTATTAATTCAAATACAATAACCCATCATATGATAAAGTTGGATGATCAAGATTTCATTTTTATCATAAGTAAAATATTTGCAGAGCAATTAGACTTAACTAAACAAGAGATAGCTGTTTTATTACTCGAATCTTTTATCAGAGCTAATAGTGAAAAGCATAGTAAACAAACAATCCAGGATTTTAAATTTAACAAAGATAAAGATTTAAAAAAGAGCTTGAATGATTATGTCGAAAAGAGAATAGAAAAGATAGATTTTGAAATTTTTAATTTTCAAAGTAATTTTGCTATTGAGGAAAAAGTTATTAAGAGGCTCTTTAATGGATTATCCTCAAATAAAGGTTATCTAAAAACTTATAAAAAGCTTATGACTAAAGTTGATAACTTATTAAAATCTGACATCAGGTTTAAGTTTTTTGCTTCGAGATATCCAGCTCCTGAGATAAAGATAAATTGGTTGGATGGTATGAATGTTAAGTAGTTTTTATGCCTCCTTACTCTATGCGGTTGGTTATAGATTCTTTTTTGGATTGTTTGTTCTTTGTTTAAGTTCTGTTTGTCTGGGTATTCATTTTTACTTAGGGAATTCTTTTTCAGTAATCCAAGACTGGTTTGAATTTTATCTTGTAGAACTCCTGGCAATTTCTACAGTAATAATGTTTTTCTTACGGAATTATTTAACACCTTCAAATCAAAAAGGGAGAAAAGTTACCGCTGTAAATAAAAGAGACTCTCTTCTTCTGGTGAATTATTTTATTATCTTTTTCTTTATATTAATAAACCAAAACCCTGATTTTTCCTACGATTCCTTGAGGTATTCATTATTTTTAACAATTTTTGTAACTTTTGATTTTCTTAATTCAGACAGTGGGTTTAGAGAGAAAATTCTTAGTTTTAGGTTAAGACTAACTTTCTATGCAACTCACTTAATCTTAAGTTATTTCTCCTTTTATATTTTTTTCGGAACCTCTTATAAGTTCTCATACCTATTTTTACTCTTCTTATTAGGTTTTTTTTGCTCTAACGAGATTTTAAATTGGAATGGCACAAGGCTAGTTAAATTCTATGCGCCAATTGTATTTTTCTTTAATCTGAGTCTTGGGGGGAATATCTTCTTTCCTGTTGAAAGCACCACAATAATCTTTTTCGCTCTTCTCTTTTTTGGGTTTAATTTGGTAACATTTCAATGGCACAAGGTTTTTTTTAGAAATTTTTAAGGTGGATATATGAATAGTGAATTAAATATACTTAACTTAATGCTAGAGGCAAGCATAGTTGTTCAGTTAGTCGTATTATCTTTGTTTTTGTGCTCAATTGTTTCGTGGTCCATTTACTTCATGAAGTCAAAGCAGATAAAAAGAGCAATAGACGAGAATGCTTCATTTTTACTTGCATTTGAAAAATTAAAATCCTTCAAGGACTCGCCTTTAATAATAAACGATGTGTCAGAAAGTCCCTTAAGTAAAATGCTTGGCAATAGCTTTAGAGCCTATTCGCTCATGATTGAGACAAAGGGAGAAGAAGGAGCTAAGGAGCAGATAAAGTCCTTTGGTCTTTCATCAATTTCAAGGGCCATGGAAAGTGGGTCGATCGAAACTTCAAAAATCCTAAACGAAAAACTTAATATTCTCGCTTCCATTGGATCTATCTCTCCTTTCATCGGTCTATTTGGTACTGTTGTAGGTATAATAAATTCTTTTCAGGGGCTCTCTCAAGGTGGTGGCTCTCTTGAATCCGTCGCACCTGGTATAGCAGAAGCTTTAGTTGCAACTGCGATTGGACTAGCTGCTGCAATACCAGCAGTTTGGTTTTATAATAGTTTTAATTCAAAAATTTCTGACTTAAGTAAACAATCAGACAGCTTTGCGCAAGAGTTACTGAATTTAGTAGAGAGATCCATATAGTATGGCTTTTAACTCTAATAAAGATGATAAACCTGTATCAGAGATAAATGTTACTCCCTTGGTGGATGTGATGCTTGTTCTTCTGGTGATCTTCATGGTCACTGCCCCTATGATGTTTAATGGTATAAATTTGAGTTTACCTAAAACAAAAAAAAGCAAACCCGTAGCCGTTAATGATGAAATAGTGATATTATCCATCAGCGCCAAGGCTGAATATTTTATAGGTAAAGACCTTGTGCCAAAAGAGGAGTTAGTAGAATCCCTACAAAAAATTCTTCTTCGCATGAAAAAGAAGACTGTCTTTTTAAGAGCAGATAAAGATTTGAAGTATGAAATTGTTGCGAAATCTATGAGTATCCTGAAAGCAGGTGGAATAGATCAAATCTCATTAATTACGGAATTTGAGAGTAACTAAATGGGAAGTTCTTTTGCCGGAGCAAATAAAAATTCAGCTAGTCTTAACGTCGGACACAAAAACTTCATATTCGTAAGTCTTGTACTTCACTTAGCTTTAATATTTGGTTCTTTGTTTCTACCGAACTCTATAAAGAAACTTATATTTGGTGAGCGTAAGCAACAAGTAATTAGAGAATTTGTTCAAGTAGATATTGTAGGGATGCCAAAGTTTACGAAAAAAGAGTTATCTCGCTTAGTACCAGAGATCGATAGAAGAAAATCTCCAGTTAAGAACCCTTCCATTCCAACTAATAATACGGCAGATTCAGAAACTATAAAAAATACTTCTGCAAAAGTTAAAAATACCTCAATCGAAAATTTCTTGAGTTCCATGGCACAGAAAAAGTTACCCAAGTATGATGGAAAGAAAAATAATAGTGCTAAACCTGGCAAAAAAACCTTGAAAAAATCCCTCAAAAAACTAGGCAAACTTCAAAGACTGGCATTGGAAGGAAATAGTCTGAGTACAGGAGCAGTTGCTGTTGGTGAAAATACAGGCTTTTCTAATGACGACTACCAAATTTATATATCTAGCATTCCGTCTCAAGTGAGACCCTTTTGGAGCTTACCCAGTTATCTGGCAGAGCAGAACTTAAGGGCGAGGGTGAAAATACGGCTAGATGGTAACGGAAGGATAATTAGCATGGACCTTGTGGAGTCCTCAGGAGTGGAGGAATTTGACCAGCGGGCTTTACAATCAATTAAATCTGTTAAAATTTTTACAACTCCTTCTAAATCGATTAGAGAGCTACTTGCGATAAAAGGGGTAATACTTGGTTTTCCTCTTTGAAAGCGGGAGAGTTGTTAATGAGATTTATTTTAAGTCTATTTTTTGTCATTCTTTTTACTAATATGAGCGCCTTCTCAAATGAAGCAGATATTGTTGCAGTTGGAGAGGCTTCGTTTGAGCGAATTGAGCTTTATTTAGACTCAACTGAGTGTGCTTGTGACGATATACTAAAAATTGTTAATGAAGATTTATCGTTATATAAAAACTTTTTTAATCTAGATAACAATAAGGCGACAAGCTCAGTTTTAGTTAAGTTACGTAAAATAATAACGGAAGAGAATAATGTAACCGAAAGCGCATCAACGACTGTCGATGATTCCAAGCCTAAGGTTGGGCTTAAAGGTGGCGAAGAGATCGAAGTAGAGTTATTCAATAAAAATGCAGAAGTACCGTTTTATTCGAGTACAATAAATATTGAATATGATCGGCTACGTTGGACAGGCCATGAATTAGCTGGAAGGATTTTTAAATCAATAACAAAAAAAGATCATATCTTTCATTCAAAAATAGTCTTTATATCCGATCAGGGCGATGAAAAAAAACCCCTGAAGTTTAAACAGGTATTTATCAGTGATTTTGATGGTTTTAATGTGACAAAAATGACGGACATAAAGGGCCATATACTATCGCCAGCAGTTTCAAACGATGGCAAAAAACTTGTTTATAGTCTAATTGATAATTCCACTTCAACTAGTAATGTTCAGCTTAGAATTCTTGATCTTGAAACAAAAGTTGATAAAGTCCTAAGTGATTTGTCTGGTATAAACTCTGGAGCGGTATTTCTACCTGGTGATAAAGAGCTTGTATTAACTCTATCTCATAGTGGTAATGCAGAAATCTATAAACTCAATATATTTACCAAGAGGATTACTCCCTTAACCAATCATTGGGCAGCTGATGTTGACCCCTCTGTATCAAGTAGTGGGGATAGGTTGGTATTTTTATCCTCTCGCCCTGGAAAGCCTATGATATACGCAATGAGCATGAAAGGTATTGAAAAGTCTGTGAGGCGTATTTCTTTTGTTGGAGAATTCAACGCGACACCGAGGTTCTCTCCATCTGGAGGAGATATAGTGTTTTCATCCTGGCTTGATAATAGGTTTGATTTATTTAAAATTTCTTTTGATGGAAAAAATTTGTCTAGACTAACTAAAGACTTTGGCTCAAATGAGGACCCGTCATATTCTCCTGATGGGGAGTTCATAGCATTTACCTCGCAGAGAATTATAAATAAAAATAAAGAAAAAAAGACCATATACCTTATGGATAAGGATGGAGAGATCTTGAAAAAACTAGATCAATTAAAAGGTAAATGTCAGAGCCCTAGGTGGTTTAAGTAGTTGTAAATATTGGAAAAAGTGTAGAAAAATAATGCACTGCACTTAATTTTCTTGTAAAAAGTTCAGACATCGTGTAAATTATATTTATTGCAGAGCGTTAGTTGTTGTGTTTGTTAATGTTAATTGTTGGAGCGATCTATGTCTGAATCACTAAAATCCGAATCATTGTATAGTAACCTTATTGCCACACTTGATGAGTTTGCTTTTCTTAAAGAGCTAAGCAAGGAGATTAAGTCAATTATACCTTGCGATATAATCAAAACGAGCATTCCTATTACGAAAGAGGAATCTCGCTTAATTTATTCGAACAAGAATCATTCAAGGATAGGACAATTGTTTCCTCACTCTGGTGTTGCTGGCCATGTCGCTCGCTCTAAAAAGCCATACTTTAGCAATTCAATCGAAAGAGACCCTGTTTTTATGGGGCATGTCTCTGAAAACATTGTTTCGGAAATGTGTATTCCCGTCATAGCTGATGGTAATGTTCTAGGTGTTATTCAGCTAAAAAGGTCCGAAGGCTCTGGCTCTTTTTCCAAAGCAGATGCCGATACGACTATGAAAATCATAAATTCGATAGAAAAACCAATTGCTAACTTAAGTATTTACCTCGCGGCCAAATCACTTAATGAGACTCTATTAAGAAAAATTGAAGAGAAAGAAAGAAATAAGATTAAAGAGCTTAGCATCGATAAAAACTTTATTATCAAAGAGCCTATTATTATTGGAAAGTCAGATAAGATTCTGAACACGCTAGCGATGGCAAAAAGAGGTGCAGATCAAGACGTTAATATATTGATAAAAGGCGAGTCAGGCACGGGGAAAGAAGCAATTGCAAGGTTTGTTCATTGTAATAGTAAAAACTCAGAATCTGCCTTTGCTGTAGTAGATTGTTCAAGTAGAGACCTTACGGAGATTTCTTTAAAACTCTTTGGAGATGAAAATAGTCAAGGTCTAGTTGATATCGTTAAAAATGGGACGATCGTGATAAAGAAAATTGAAGAGATGAACCTTCCGTTACAATCCAAGTTGTTGTCCTTTCTAAAAGCAACTAAGCCAAGTAAGGTAAAAGTGATCACAACAACCTCTACTAACATGATTGAAAGAATTCATGACGGACTTTTTAGAGAAGATTTATATTACTTTTTAAATACTCTTGAGGTAGATGTGCCAGCCTTAAGGGATAGAGAAGGAGATGTTCAGTTACTCATAAATCATTATTTAAATGAAGATAAAGAATTATCAGAGCAAAAGTCGTTTTCGCCAGGCGCGATGAAAAAACTGATATCTTACCAATGGCCGGGTAATATTTTAGAGCTAAAAAGCATTGTTGAACGAGCTTATATTCTTGCCGATGGGATGATTGTTGAGCGAGCTCATTTGAGTGAATCAGTTAATTATGAAGAGGAAATTGTTCCTGAAGAAGTTGAGCAAGAGCAGTATAAGTTTATCGAGATGCAGCTAGATGAACTAGAGAGGTTTCACATATGCCAAATGTTAGATCATTTGGGTGGCAACAAGACGAAAACGGCCAAGAGGCTAGGGATTACAGTAAAAACACTGTATAACAAGCTTCATACATACGGGATGATCGGAAACCGCGATTCTGAATAAATTACAAAAAATATCATGACAAGTTGGCTAAACCTTTATAAATAAAGGGGTTTGGCCAATCTTCTTTCCATTGTAAAAGTGTGTATAAAAAAGTAAGATGTGCTCAATTCGAGGAGCGCTTATGAGCACTATTGAAAACAATGAAACAAAAACACAAGATGGAAGATCGGTACTTCCCGTAATTAACAACAAAGCCGATATCGAAAATTTCTACCGATTCGTGTTTGATAATGACTTACGACGCGAAGCAAAGATGGCTCTCTCTGAAATTTATAAGGTAATAAAGCCAAAAAAATCTAGAAGAGGCCGTAAAAAAGGCTCAAAAAATAAAGTACAATAGTAGTCTAACTACTTAAAAAATGGAGTTAACATGGAAGTTAACACTAAAGGTCGAATCTATTTCGACGCGATTTATGGATTTATCGAATTGACGCCAGTCGAAAAAGCAATAATCCACTCCCCATACTACCAAAGATTACGCTGGATTAAGCAATTAGGGTTTTCTTGTTATGTTTTTCCAGGTGCAGAGCACTCTCGTTTTGGGCACTCCATTGGCGCTATGCATAATTGTCATCATATTTTATCAAGCATTGGCTTTGCAGTGCCTTACAGTGAATTAACCAATTACTCTAGTCTTTCCCCTGAGGCAAAATACCATCAGGAGTTACGTTTAGCCGCCTTAATGCACGATCTTGGTACTTTTCCGTTTTCTCACACTACGGAGATGTCATATATTGATTTCTCCGAAACTAAAAATAAGCCTGGCGGAAAAAACCTTAAAGATGATCACGAAAACCTAGGCTCATTTGTCATTAAAAATACTCTTGAACCTGGTGGGATCACTTCAATTATCAAAGAGTTTGGACTTGACCCTCAAGTCATATCAGACCTAGTGAAGGGGGTGCACCCCTCAATTTTAGCGAATCAAATCCTTCATTCAGAGATTGATTGTGACAGAATGGACTACCTACTTAGAGACGCTCACTATACAGGCTTGAAGTACGGTGCGTATGATAGGGACTACTTGCTTCATCACTTTCACGCCGCCAGAGTGAATGGACATAATATACTAACAATCAAAAGTAATGCTCTCCATTGTGTAGAAGATTTTTTGATAAGTAGATATGCCTGGTACTCACAAGTAATTAGGTCCCCTCGAGGTGCAAAGTATGATGCTATTGCGGAAAAGGTTTGCTTCTATTTATTAGAGAAGAAATTAATTTATAGATACTCAGAGTTGCTTGAAATGATCGGAAGTGAGCCAATTAGTTTTTATGGGTTCAATGACTTATATTTTATGAGAGTTCTGCAAGAAAACTTCTTGAAGGGATCTTTTGATAAAGACCCAGACATTAAAGATATGGCCGAAACGCTCCTTCTTCAGAAAACTGCTCATTCAATTGATACTGTAGACTTGACTCAAAAGTTACTCGATCAAGATGACCAAAATCTATGTCAAAAAGTAGTAAAAAGAGCAGAGAATAAAGTAGCAGAGATTAAAGAAGTTTTAAGTAAGCATGGAAAAAAAGAAGACTGGCTTATAACTGATCTACCGAAAAAAGATATAGTATTTGTTAAGTCAAAAAATTCAATTGTAAAAAATATAAGTTCATCAAACATCTTACTTGAAAGAGATCCTGCAAAGATATGTTTTGAGAATGGCGAAATTAAACTACTTGCCCAAGTAGAGAACTCGGTTATTTCAAAACTACAAAGGCAAAAAAACTACATCCCCAATGTTTTTTGCTCCTCTGGAGCTTGGTCAATTTTAAAGAATTCAGGAGTCCTTGATAGCTAGTTGGAGTAGGTATTTTATTCCCTCTAAATCAATTTTGTGTTCCTAATTTTTGTAAGATATCATTTGATGTAGACTAATTTTCTTTAGTCAAAAAAAGGAGAGTTTCAGTCGTGGATTTTTCAAAAAGTCAGGCACAAATACATAACAATGGTTCGAGCTTATTTGATAAATTTTCTCACAATAGACTTAATACCTCTTCTGAAAGAATTCTATACAAATTGGTAAACGTGAGCGTGGTATTTAAAGAAGTAAGAGCTTTGTCCTCGGTAAATCTGTTAATTGAAAAAGGTGATTTTACTTTTCTTACAGGCCCAAGCGGCGCCGGTAAAACAACGTTACTGAATTTGCTAAGCGGGGATATAAATCAGACCTCTGGAAGCGTTATAAAAAATAATGTTAATTCAAACAATCTATTTGTTTCTAGAGTATTTCAAAACTTGCAAGTAATCGAAGATTGGACTGCGAGGCAAAATATCGAGTTATGCTATGCCCCTGAGATATTCAAGAATAAAAAAGAGTTCGATAGGGAAGTTATAGATTTAGTAAATCTATTTGATATGAAACCTAATCTAGACAAAAAACTTACGAAGCTAAATGGTGGAGCAAAGCAAAAGACAGCAATCATAAGAGCACTTTTGTCAAGGCCTGATATCTTCTTAGCTGATGAGCCTACTAGCGCGCTTGATAGAGAAAATGCAAAAAGATTGTATGAAGTACTAAAGTTTTATAATCAAAAGATGGGGATGACAGTGGTTTGGGCGACTCATCAATTAGATCTGATTAATCAGTTCCATGGGAAGTTAATCCACCTAAGCAAAGGGAAGTTGTTGAGGTCTCAATGATTTATTTAAAGATAATTTTTAATGTCATTCAAAACAACCTAGTGAAGTTTGTTGTATTTTTAGCACTGTCCGTTTCGGCTATGGTTGGTTTTGAGAAAAAAGAGTACCTTTTAAAAAATTATATGCTTTTTAACATTGAAAAAGCTCAGATGTCATTTGTTACAGATGAACTAGGGAAGAGTGTTGAAATAAAAAACAAGTTAATGGTTTTGCCTGGAGTTAAAGGGGTATATGTTGAAAAGTCAGATCAGCTTAAAGGAAAATTAGAGAATTTATTTAAAGATGATGGTTTTCAAGAAATTATAAAAGAGAATGATCTGAGCTACGTTAAATATACGTTAACCTTCGCACCAATGATTTCCGATAAATCCATTAAATTGATTAAGTCTTTTATTATAAAGATTCTTCCAGGAAAAGATGTTGTTTTCAGCACACCCAGAGGGGTTAAAAATAAAGGCGATAATCAAAAGATTCATAATTCAAAGCTTTTAATTTTTTATACAATCTTTAGTCTTCTTTGTGTTTTGATACTTTTTCTTCACCACGGAATCATGGTAGACCTGCGTAAATTTTCTTACCTTTATCAGCGCTTTCAAAGAGTAAAATATGTTCCCATAAAAGCGGGGCTACTTTTTTCGTTTTTATGTGCAGTTGGATCTAGTGTATTAATATTTTCTATAACATCACAGTTATTATTAATTCCTTTTTTTGTGATGACGTCCTTCCTTATCATGATGACATTCCTTTTAAATCTAAAAATATACGAATGGAAATGATCTAATGAGGTTTGTTTTTTGTTTGTGTTTCTTTCTTCTCCAATCTTTTAATATAAAAGCAGTTTCAATTAATAGCTCCAAGCGAAGAATTTCGAATTTAAAGAAATCAGTGAAACAGTTTGAACTATCGCTAAAGTCAACGAATATTCAGTTTAGCAAAGTCATTGATATGAAGAATCAGCTTTTTGAGGATATCTCAAAGACTGAGCAAGAAATAAATAATGCTGATGAGAAATTAAAATCGGAGTTCAAAAAATTTAAAACTACATTATTACGTTACGAAGCTCTTGAGTATAGCGTAGAAGAAAGTGATATAAAGTTGGTGGCAGTTAGAAGGTTGAAAAATAAAAAAAATATAATTATTGAAAACAAAATGAAATTGAATGAGCTTAGAAAAAGCTTGATTGGCTTCCAGGATAAGCTTTCCGATTATGAGTTCCTAGAAGTAGATTTAATCAAAAAAATAGAATCAATTAATGAGAAGGTTGCAAAAAAGAGAAATGAACTTAACGCTGAATCGAAAAAATATAAGCGTCTAAAAAAAAGAAAAGTCGCAATTAAGAAAAAAGAACTTCTGAAAAAGAATAAATTGGAAAAAGAAAAGAAAGCTACAGATAAAAGTCTCCCTGTAAAGGTTACTCTATCATTACCTGTTGAGAACCCGTTAAAAGTTGATCGAGACGAAAATGGTGGGTTAAATTTCCAATTGGCCCACAAGCAGCAGATAAATTCACCTGGTGATGGGACGATTATATACTCTGGCACGTTGTCTAAATATGGTAACGTTATTGTTGTAAGGCATAGTGATGGATTTCGATCAATATTGTTAGGGAAGTTTCTTAGTAATGTGAAAAAAGGACAAAGTGTTGTTAGAGGACAAAATTTGGCTCAAGCACTAGAGACTGCAGGCGAAGATAACAAACTTTATTTTGAATTTAGAAAAAACAAAAAAAAGCTTATTGCTGAAAACTTTTTGAGTACAAGGATTTGAGGAATTTTATGAAAAGGATAGTACCTGTCGCTATAATGTGTGCACTGTTGAATTTGGGCTTTGCAAGTGAGGAAGGTGTTAAAAAAAGTGATTTAAACGATTTCTCTAAAACGAGATTTAAAAATATTGATCTGTTTAACAAAGTTCTCTATCTAATTGAAAAAAATTATTACCGTGAGATTGATCAAAAAAAACTAATAAATGGAGCAATTAAAGGGATGATTTCAAGTTTAGATCCTCACAGTTCCTTTTTAGATGAAGAGGTTTTTCAAAAGATGCAGGAGGAAACCTCCGGAGAGTTTGGTGGCTTGGGGATAGAAGTCACTCAAAAAGACGGTGTATTAGTAGTTATCACTCCTATCGAAGATACTCCAGCCTTTAAGGCTGGTGTTTTGGCCGGTGACAGAATTGTCGAAATCGATGGCGTTTCAACTTCAGGGCTTCTTTTAGAAGAAGCCGTTGAAAGAATGAGAGGAGAACTTGGCTCTACGATAAAGTTAGGTATCTCAAGAGAGAATGAAAAAGAAATTTTATATTTTTCATTAAAAAGAGAAACAATAAAACTAAAGCCAGTTAAGAGCGAAATATTTGAAAATAGATTTCTTTATCTACGGTTAACGAATTTTCAAAAAGACAGTGGTAAGTATTTATCAAAGGCAATAAAGAAAGCTCAAAAAAAATTGAAATCAAAAAAACTTAAATTGAAAGGAATAGTTTTTGATTTAAGATCAAACCCTGGAGGTCTTCTCGAGGAGGCGGTTAATGTATCTTCACTCTTCTTACAAGAGGGGGTCGTTGTTTCAACGGAAGGCCGAGATGATTCGGTTAAGGATATTAAGTCAGTAAAAAAAATGGGCTTTAAGGTTCCAGATATTCCTCTTGTTGTTCTCATTAATGGAGCTAGCGCATCTGCTAGTGAGATTGTTGCTGGGGCAATTCAGGATCAAAAGCGAGGAATTATAATGGGAGAGAGATCTTTTGGTAAAGGCTCTGTTCAGACAATTGCTAAGGTAGATGAAAAGCAAGGAGTTAAATTAACGATAGCTCAATACATGACACCATCAGGTAAGAAAATTCAAGCATTAGGTATTAAGCCAGATATAGAGTTAAAAAATCTTGGGCCAAATTGGCTTAAAGCTAATAGGCAAAACAGGTATATACGTGAAAAAGATCTTCGTAATCATTTGACCGCGACAATCGAGACAGAGGATGAGAAAAAGCTTAGAGAAAAAAATAAGAGGTCTCGCAAGAAAACAAAAAAAATGTTTCAGGATTTTCAGGTATTACAAGCAATGAAGTACCTAGAAGGTGTTACAATTTACTCAAATATTTTGAAGAAATAAAAATATTACAAAAGTATTTTTTTAATTATTACTTATTTTATCTCAATGACCTTTTACAAAAAGTAAAAAACGTTGCACCCTAATCAATAGTGACTAGTAATACTAAACTTCCTATTGCGTCTGTTTCTGAACTTGTGAGTCAAGTGAAGTCCCTCGTAAATGAAACCTTTGAGTTCGTTGCGGTTCGTGGCGCAATAACAAACTTCTCTGGAAGTTCAGCTGGCCATTATTATTTCTCTTTGTCCGATAATGACTCTCTCATAAATGCTGCGATGTTTAGAACTTCGGCAATGAGATACCCTATTATGAGAAAACTCAAAGATGGTGATGAAATAGAATGTGTCGCAGAACTCACTGTTTATGAGAAGAGGGGAACTATTCAACTGATTGTGAAGCAAATTCGCCTGGCAGGTGAGGCTGGCTTAAAATTAGAGTTCGAAAGAATTAAAAAGAAACTCGAGTCACTTGGCTTATTTGCCTTAGATCGAAAAAAAAGAATTCCAGAGTATCCACGGAAAATTGGATTGATCTCTGCTCCTAATAGTGCTGCAATTCAAGATTTTTTAAACATAGTAAAAAGGCGAGGCACTTTGGTGGATGTTTTAGTTATTCCTGCAATTGTTCAGGGAGACAAAGCAGCAGAGAGTGTAAACAATGCTTTAAAAAAAGTACTTAAATATAACGAAAAGAACCTTTCAGCGAAAATTGACGTCGTCGCGATTTGTCGAGGAGGGGGGTCTATAGAGGATTTGTGGGCTTTTAACGATGAAAAGCTTTGCTTATACGTAAGTGACTTTCCTGTCCCGGTGGTATCTGGTGTTGGGCACCAACCTGACTTTTCAATTTTAGACTTTGTGAGCGACTTAAGAGCGGAGACTCCCTCTGCTGCAGCGGAAGTCTTAACTCAAAAAAGTTTTGATATAAAAACTAGGTTAGAAGGCCTTTGCGATAGATTAAAAAAATCGATTAATTATATATTTCAATCGCATGTGCTTTTTTTAGAAAAAAGGACCCCTTATCAACTAAAAAAAATACTTCTGGATAAAGTTTATCACTATAAGAATAAGCTAAATAAAATGAGGGTGATAATGAGTCCCGAAAAGTATCTTCGCTTGTATGAATACCTCATGGCGTTGGATCAAGTGAAGTTAAGACTTAAAAATTGGGGAGATAAGAAGGTGATGCAAGAAAGAGATAAGGTCACTAGGCTAGAATCCTTACTTGGCGCTCTTGATCCTACATCCGTTTTATATAGAGGATATGCAATTGTTAAAAATAAAAGTGATAATGTGATTACATCTGTTAAAGATGTGTCAGATGAAAAGATAAAAATTTGTTTTAGAGATGGAGATATAGATGTCAAAAAAACTAATGCATAAAGTTCTACTTGTTTTTTTATGTTCATGTGCGGGAATAAAAAATATTCAAAAATTTGAACCAAAGAAAAACTTGGGTATTTCCCCTGGTGAATTAAAAATGATTGAAGTATCTTCAGGCGCTACTCATATTGAGTGTGGTAATGAAATGATGCAAGTGTCGCGAAAAGGAAGCAAAAGTTACTTTGTTTTTGCGGAGAGCTACTTTTCGCAAAGAGAGACTGTAGTTTGTAAGATAATGAAAAATAAAAACGAACTTTATGCCCAAGAAATCACGGTAAAAAGAAAAGAATATCCATTTGAAACACTTTCCGTTAACCCTAAAAGAGTTAAACTTAATAAAAAAGATTTAGATCGTGTTATTCGTGAGAGAAAAATTCTAAAAAATATATATAAAAACTCCGCGAAAAATTTATTAATTAAAAAAAATTTCTCTATTCCTTTAAAGTCCAAGGTTACAAGCTTTTATGGAACAAGAAGATTATTTAATAATGTAAGAAAGTCTCAACACCTTGGGATTGATTACAGGGCCAAAGTAGGTGTTCCGATACCTTCCAGTAATGGTGGTAAAGTTGTTTTGGCGAGAAATCTATTTTACACAGGTAATACTGTTATTATTGATCATGGACTTGGAATTTTTACTCTGTATGGCCATCTAAATAAGATAGATGTTGAAAAGGGACAATTTGTAAAAAAGTTTCAAATTTTAGGTAAAGCAGGTAAGACAGGCAGAGTAACAGGCCCCCATCTTCACTGGGGAGTGAAAGTAAATGGCCACTGGGTTGATGGAGATATTCTGACGGCACTTAATCTTCTTTAGGAAAATCTGATGGCCATAAATTTAGCAATTTTTTTGGGGGGAGGTGTTGGAGCCTTACTAAGGAACCTGGTTTACATTGGAGTTGCCAGACTAGGCTTCGGTTCATGGCCGGGTACTCTATTTGTAAATGTGATTGGTAGCCTTGCTATCTTGGGTTTATCTCATTTAATTAAGGAGCTACCAGAGAGTCTTTCAAGTTTTTTTAGGATTGGACTTCTCGGTGGTTTTACAACCTTTAGTACGCTCGCATTTGATGCCTTTATTTTCTTTAAAGAGGGAGATTACTTTCAAGGGTCACTTGTAATTTTTTTAAATATATTTTTCGGGATAGTTGTAGGGGTAGCTTTGTTCAAGTGAGAAGTCCTCAATTGAGTCTACAAAACGACTTACTTCATTTTGATTCATCCCCTTAAAAGACAGAAGGTACTCTGAGTCTGAGGATAATTTTTCAAGATACCAATGAATTAATCTTTGTATAGAATTACTAATATTTGGTTTAGACGTTTTTCCTCTAGATACTCTTGAATTAATGAACTGCGTGAGCTTTTTTCTATGAGAAGTAATTTTAAAAGCCGAAAAATTTCTGTTTGAGATTGTTGCAAGGTTGAAAATAATTAGTTGATCCTTAACTAGATGAGGTGCCACCACAAACTGGTTTTCATATTTTTCAACTTTGTTTTGTTTGGAATCTTTGAAGATATCTTTTGGTGAGATTTTGTAGAGATTGCAAAAATCACTTATTATCTTTTCTTGATCCTCTTTTTTTAGCTTCATTATAGAGAGTATGAAATTGTAGAAGCTTTCAAATGTTGAGCCAAAATATTGTAATGATATAGTTTTTGTTTCATCAGTTGTTCTTGAGATAACTTTATTAAGTGCTTCCTCATTTAGTTCTCTAATTGGCAAGCAGTATGTAATGACGCCCTTGCCTTCTTTTAGGGTTATCACTGAAGGAGAGGGAATGTTTATTGATTTTAAAAATTTATTAAAATCAACTTCGTTTGTATTTACTTTATAATTGACTCTATCAATTTCGAATTTATTTTTCGGGTAGTATAGGTGGTTTAGTTTTTCAATTTTTCTATTTTTAAAAATTTTTAAAAAGATTAAAAAAATCTTGGCCGTTGCTCTTGCATCATCTAACGCTCTATGGGCGTTACCATGTTTCACTTTAAGCAAATTACTCATATAGCTTAGATTCGTGTTGAGAAGGTTTGGTATTAAATACTTAGACATTAAATTAGTGCATATGCTTTTATTTTCAAGCTCTTTTTTTCCTAGCCTTCTTAAAACAGAGTTGAAAAATGGAACATCAAAGGATGTATTATGGGCCACAAGAATCCGACCTTCCATCATTGAAATGATTTCGTCGATGACTTCTTCAATCTTAGGGCAGCCTTTGACGTCTTCATTACTAATCGAGGTAAGCTTTTGAATGAACTCAGGAATTTTTACTTTTGGTTTCAAGAGAAAGTTTTTTTCGCTTGTTATTTGAAAGTTTTCAACCAAGGCAATACCGATTTCTATGATTTCGTCTCTATCCTGATTTCCTCCAGTCGTCTCAAGATCAAAAATGCAGAATTTTAACTGGTCGATTTCTTCATAAAATTTGGTCATTACTTTCTCTCCGTTCCCTCATTCGAGACAACAATCTTGGTATTAAAGCTTTTCAATAAACTTATGTATTAGACTACTAAATGATTGAAAAGCTAAATCTGCTTTTTCTTTAATATCTTCATGAGCGAGTTCCTCATCAAGTATACCAGATGCCATGTTTGTCACGCAGGAAACGCCACATACATTTAGTCCTGCATGATGAGCAGCAATTGCCTCAAAAACGGTACTCATCCCTACAAGGTCTCCACCAAGGGTTTTAATCATTCGTACTTCAGCAGGAGTTTCATAGCTTGGGCCCAAAACGCCTGCATAAATTCCTTTATGTAACTTTACACTTGATTCTTCTGCAGCAGACAACATAACCCCCCTGAGTTCTGGTGAGTAAAGCTTGGACATATCTGGAAACCTTTTTCCAAGAAAGTCATGGTTACGCCCAAGAAGGGGATTTGTTCCTGTGAGATTAACTTGGTCCGTAATAAGACAAAGTTCACCTGGAGAAAACCTTTTATTCACGCCACCACTCGCGTTAGTGAGAAGGAGGTTCTTGACTCCAATGTATTTCATTAAACGAACGGGAAAAACAACATCATCTAATGGATGCCCTTCGTAAGCGTGAATCCTTCCACTAAGAATCAAAACAGGTTTTTTGTTCATTAGGCCATAAATTAGGTTACCTGAATGTCCCTCAACAGAGGGACTGTTAAAGTGAGGAATTTCATCGAAAGGTATAGAAACTTTTTCGGCCAAATTCTCTGTGATTCTTCCAAGTCCAGAACCTAAAACAATTACAGTGTCTGGTATCTCTGAAAGTTTTGTATCAATATATCTACTTGCTTCTTTTAATTTTTTTTCTAGCATTGATAGGTCCCAATTAATTTTTAGAAAAATAGGATTTTGTTTCAATCATTAACGGTTGGTATTTTGGTTTTTTTGTCGAGAATTTATAGATATTTTCTAAAAAGTTGAGTTCAAGACTTTTAATTATTTTTTGATCTCTGCAATTGTGATGAATTGTCATTAGTGGACTTCCTTTTTTTACCTTGGCACCTACTTTTAGATGAAAGTCGAACCCTGCTCCGAGATCAATTTTGTCTTCTTTTACATTTCGGCCGCCGCCAATAACTATACAGGCAAGACCTGTTTTTTTTCCCTCTATTTTAGTAATGTATCCATCCTTTGGGGACTTTATTGTGTACGTGAACTTTGCTGTGGGAAGTTTTTTATAGTTTTTTACAAATGATGTATCACCACCTTGAGCTTTTATAACTTGTACAAACTTCTTAAGAGCAGTGCCGTTTTTGATGACTTTTTTTGCCAATCGTTTTCCTTCATTCAAGTTTTTTGCGGCTCCACCAAGGTGAATCATTGCTCCGGCAAGCTCGATAGAAATTTCAATTAAGTCTTTTGGTCCTTTTCCTTTTAATACCTCTACGCTTTCAATTAACTCTAGTGAATGTCCTACTTTATCACCTAGAGGTTGAGACATGTCTGTGATCATTGTGTAAACATCTTTGCCGAAGGCGAGTCCAGTGTCTTTAAGGCTTTTTGCAAGAGCTTTGGCGTCTGATTTCTTTGACATAAAAGCGCCGCTTCCAGTTTTAACGTCAAAAACAATTCCATTAATTCCCTCAGCTAACTTTTTCGACATGATTGAAGCTGTAATCAAAGGGATTGACTCAATTGTTCCAGTAACATCTCTTAGTGCATAAACCTTTTTGTCGGCCGGAGCGATAATTTCTGATTGTCCTGCGAGAACTATTCCAATGTCTTCAAGTTGCTTTATAAATTTTTTGGGGGGAACTTTGGTGCTCATTCCTTTGATTGCATCAAGCTTATCAATTGTACCTCCAGTATGACCCAAGCCCCTACCTGCAATCATAGGAACATCAACACCAGCGGCAGCAGCAATAGGCGCGATGATGAATGAGGTTTTGTCGCCTATTCCACCAGTTGAGTGCTTATCGACGACCTTGTTCGACTTATGTTTAAGAGTCTTCCCTGAATAAAGCATTGCCTCTGTTAGCCAAGCCGTTTCTTGTTTAGACATCCCTTTTGTATAAATGGCCATTAGTAATGAAGACATTTGGTAGTCAGGTATTGTTCCGTTCGTATAGCCAGATATAAGAAAGTTGATTTCTTGTTTCGATAGCTTTAAGCCATCTCTTTTTTTACTTATAGCTTGGGCAAACGTTATGGTTTGTAACACGTTGCATCCTTTTATTGGTTTCTCTTTAATGATTATGACGTTATGGTAAAATAATCAAATCATTAAATGATACATCAGTAATGAGGAAAATTTAAATTAAGGATGAACTAATATGATAAAAAACTTTTTCTTTTTATTTGTATTTTTAATATCAAGCCTGCCCTCGATTACTTACTCTCAAACTTCAAAAGAGACAGGAGACCTGGGGGAGAATTCTCTTAGAGACCTTATAATTGTAGGCGGAACTGGTTCAATGGGCGCGATCCTTGGATTATCAACACTTAGCTTTGTTGAAGAGCCGTCAGAGCACTTAAAGAACGTTTATATGGGAGCATCATTAGGTATAATATTAGGCGTTTCTTTTGTTGCGTACCAAACAGCGAACAGAGAGCAAGAGAACCTAGTTAAAATTAAGCGTCTCAAGCATCAACTTACCCCTGAATTTAAAACTGCAGCAAGGCTTTCCTGGCATCAGTTGGGTCGGGCTGAGTTTGCTTCAAAGTCTATTAAAAATCAGGTAATTAACCTTAATTTTGAGTTTTAATAAATATTTCAGCAGGGGTTTGAAAACCTAGGTACCCAATGTATAACCCTAACTAATAAATATTATTAGTGAGGATAAATGGAACGGATGATTTCAATCGTTGGGCTACTATCGATGGTATTAATTGCTTTTTTATTAAGTGATGACCGTAAGAAGATCAATTGGAGAACAGTAGGCTCTGGTATTGTCCTCCAAATAGTATTTGGACTTATTATTTTAAAAACAGATATTGGACTTACAGTATTTGAGGGCGCCAGGCAGTTTTTTGCAGGTATTCTAAATTTTACGAACGAAGGATCGAACTTTGTATTTGGCTCCCTTAATGATGCCTCTAAGGTAGGATTTGTTTTTGCATTCATGGTTCTTCCAACCATTATTTTTATGTCGGCTCTAATGAGCGTTCTATATCACATCGGCCTAATGCAAATAGTGATTAAATTTACGGCCAAAATTATGGTTAAAGTTATGGGAACATCTGGAGCTGAGTCACTCGCCGCAGCGGCTAATATTTTCGCTGGGCAAACAGAGGCTCCGCTTGTCGTTAAGCCTTTCGTCGGCAAAATGACCAAATCAGAGCTGATGGCACTGATGACTGGTGGAATGGCGACTGTTGCGGGTGGTGTCCTTGCAGCTTACGTTGGCCTTGGAATAGATGCTGGTCACTTACTTGCTGCATCGGTCATGTCTGCACCAGCGGCTCTAGTGTGTGCAAAACTGATGGTTCCTGAAACAGAAAAATCATTATCTGATGGTGAAATTAAAATGAATTTTGAGAGAAATTCAGCAAACATCATTGACGCTGCAGCCACAGGTGCTGGTGAAGGATTACAACTAGCTTTAAATGTTGGCTCAATGCTTCTTGCATTCATTGCCTTAATTGCAATGTTTAATGGCTTGCTTTCTTTTGTTGGTGGGTTTTTTAATTTTTCGGACTTATCTCTAGAACTTATATCAGGCTATGTTTTTGCACCAGTTGCTTTCTTAATGGGTGTACCGTGGTCAGAAGCGATGGCCGTCGGGTCACTTCTTGGGAAAAAGTTAGTCATTAATGAATTTGTTGCCTACCTAGATCTTCAAAAACAATTATCAACTCTTAGTCCAAAGTCTGTTGTTATATCAACTTACGCACTTTGTGGTTTTGCAAACTTCTCCTCAATTGCGATTCAGCTGGGTGGGATTGGTTCTATTGCACCTGAGAGAAGATCAGATCTGGCGAAGCTTGGAGTTAAGTGTTTAATTGGTGGAACATTGGCGTGTTTTATGACTGCATCAATCGCAGGTTTTTTATTTTAAAAAAATAATAAAGGTACTTTTATGTCCAAGGAACTTTTAATTAGTAGGACACTAAATGAGTGGCGTGCCGTTTTAATGGATAACGGTGAGATTATCGATTTTTTAATGGATCGCTTAGACGCTAGTGAAGTAGAAAAACCCCGTGTGGGAAATATTTACAAGGGAAGAGTCCTACGTGTCCTTCCTGGAATGCAGTCAGCATTTATTGATATTGGTTGGCAAAAAGCAGCGTTTTTATATGTTGATGATGCCTACCTTCCGAGTCTTGAGGAGCAAAGGGAGGCTTCAGAAAAGTTCAAGGACGCCAAGAAAAAACAAGAGGAAAAAGAACAAGTCGGAGAAGTAATTCCAGATGAGTTAAGTACCCTAACTGAAACGATGGAGATGCGCTTTCGTTCTACAAAGCCAATTGAAAGTTTTCTGAAAGAAGGCCAAGAAATTGTTGTTCAAATAGCAAAAGAGCCGATTTCTACAAAAGGACCTCGCGTTACACGACATATTACTCTTCCTGGAAGGCATGTAGTTTATATGCCTTACATCGAGCATACTGGAGTTTCTAGAAGAATTGAGAGTGAACCAGAGCGAGAAAGGTTAAGAGAAATTCTAGATTCGATTAGAAGTGAAAGCGTGGGAGTTATAGCTAGAACTGCAGCTGAGTCTCAGTCTTCAAAAACACTTAAATCAGACTACGGAATTTTGGTCAAGCTTTGGAAGGAGCTTGAGCGAGGTTTCAAAAAAGCCAAAGCTCCTAAACTTTGTTATCAGGATCTTCCTTTTACTCATAGAGTTTTGAGAGATATTACCGACGAGAATGTCGATCAAATTATTATCGATGATGAGGAGTCTTTACAGTCAGTTGAAAAGTTTGCCTCAAAATACCTACCTAGTTTGAAGGGAAAAACTCGGCTCTACAGTGGGGAGATTCCGCTTTTTGAAAAATCAGGCGTTGACCTCGAGTTAGAAAGAGGAATTTCCAATAAAGTATTTTTAAGATCTGGGGGCTCTTTAAATATTGACCAAACAGAAGCGCTTGTTTCTATTGATGTAAATACAGGTAAGTTTGTTGGACGAAAAAACTTAGAAGATACGATTCTTAAAACAAACCTAGAGGCAGTTAAAGAGATTGCTTACCAGCTAAGGCTCAGAAATTGCGGAGGTATTATAATTATCGATTTCATCGATATGGAAAAAGAGGATCATCGAGATGCTGTTTACTCAGCTCTTTTAGACGTACTGAAAAAGGATCGATCTAAGACTAATGTTCTTCCTATCTCGGGGCTTGGCCTTGTTGAAATGACGCGTAAAAGGACTAGAGATACTTTGACAAGGCTTTTATGTTCACCTTGTCCTTATTGCGAGGGAACAGGGAAAGTTAAGTCTATTTCAACAATTTGTTATGAGCTTATTAGAGAGTTGTTTAAGTCTCTAGATAGGCATGAAGGAAAGAAAGTTCTAATTTTTGCTCATCCAGAGGTGACAGCGAGGCTATGTGGAGAGGACCTTGATATGATTCAATCTATCGAAACTAAGTTTTCTAAGTCACTGATTGTACGTTCTGAAAACAATTATCACATTGAGCAATACGAAATTATCCCGCAGTAAAAAAGATCTTTGACACTTTGCTTAATGTCTTTTTGATGCTAGTGTCCACGCACATTTACAGAAATCTCGCGTCAAGAAATGGGTCTTGATGCTGTATATCCGGGAGGTTTACATGATTTACGAACTTTGTGTCGTGCAAAGTGGTGATGCCACAGATGAATCTGTTGCTAAACTAACAGAAACTCTTCGCTCAACTCTTTCTGAGTATGAAGGTGAGTTAATGATCCAAGACAATTGGGGAGTAAAAACTTTTGCTCAACCAACAAGTACTGGGAAAGAAACAGGTAATTTTTCTTATTTTATTTTCAAAGCAAATAATGGAGCAAACAAAGAGATTGCTCGTCGTTTAAGAATTGACGAAAGTGTTCTTAAGTTTGCTAACTTTAAGTTAGGTGAAGATGTCTCTGCTTCTGACCTCCTTAAGACTTACAAAACTCCACTATCTAAAAAATATCACGGTTCTGCTCTAGAGCAAGAGGGTGAAGATGGTGAGAAAAAAGATCGTAAAAGATTCTCCAAAGGTAAGCATTGTTTCTTTAAGTCAAACAACATCATCGCTGACTGGAAAGATCCAAAAACTTACTCTTGGTTAGTAAATGAATTTGGGAAAATTTCTGCTGCTAGAGTTTCTGGCGTTTCAAGAAAGCACCAAAGATATGTAACGACAGCGATCAAAAGAGCAAGAAACCTTGGGATCATCAGTCACATTTCTAACAGAACTATTGGACAATAGTAGGTACTGAAAAAGATGACTGAGAATGTGGAAAACCAAAAATTTACAAAGCTTGAGGAGAAGTTCATGTCAAATAGCAATACAGCTTTAGCAAAAACATTTGCGGCGACATTGTTTGGCATTTTACTTTGCTCTTTCGGGCCTTTTGGTCTTTTCGCTCCAGCTGCATTCGCGTTTAGTTATTTAAATGGGCCGATGAAAAAAACATTTCTTATTCAGCTTGGTTTATACGCTATCGCGTTAATCGCTTTTGGTAAGAGTTTTTTCATTGGAGGAAGTGGGCTTCTCGCAATATATGCGACACTCATTGGGTTTGGTATTGGGTTCTCTATAAGAAGCAAAGTTCCACCTATGGCCATTGTTCTAAATACTGGAAGTGTATTAGTGGGTGGTCTTGCTTTAATGGCTGGAGTATTAGTTGCTCTGTCTGATCAGTCTGTTTATGAAATCGTACTAACACAAACGAAGTTCTATATCGATCAGTTGAAAAATAACAAAGAGTTCACAGAGGCACTTAACCTCGGAGGGGAGCAGGCAATTATGTTGAAAAGCTTGATCTCTTCACCGGATAAAATTGCCTTGGAGCTGATTTCCTGGACACCAGCAGTGGTTATATCTGGAACCTTCTTGAGTGTGTGGGTAAGTTTGTATTACGTTTTAAGGAATTCTTTTTCTTGGCGTAAAAAAGTGGAGTTTCCCTATGGAGTTGTCCACTTAACTTATTTTAAATTGCCATTTAATTATGTTTATTTGGTAATGTTGGGAATCGTTATTATTCTTGTAGGTGATTATTTTAATCCTCACCTACAAACAGTCGGTATGAACTTACTTTATTCGCTTGGGACACTATACTTTTTTCAAGGGTTTGGTGTTTGTTACGATTTTTTTGTCATCAAAAGAATTCGAGGTTTTTTTAGAAGTTTTTCTCTAATGTTCATTCTCGTTTTTGCTTGGAAGGCAGTTGTCTTCCTCGGGCTTTTTGATGTCTGGTTTAATTTTAGAAAATATTTTTTGAATAAAGAAGAAGGAGATAAGTAATGAAAGTTGTACTTTTGGATAATGTAAAATCCGTTGGCAACGTAGGGGACATTGTTAATGTTTCTCCAGGACATGCGAGAAACTTTTTAGTTCCAAACGGGTTAGCTCTAGTGGCTGACGAAGGGAATCAAAAATCACTTGAGCAACAAAGAAAAATGCTAGCGAAAAAAGTTGCTGAGCACAAATCAGTTGCTGAAGCTACTCAAAAGAAAGTTGATGGACTTGTTTTAGAGTTTGTTAAAAAAGTTGGTCAGAATGGAAAACTATTTGGATCAATCACAACAAGAGAACTTTCTGAAGAGCTTGAGAAAAAAGGTGTTGAAGTTGAAAGAAGACTTTTAACAGTTTCTAAGCCAATCAAAACAGTTGGTTCTTTTGACGTTAAAGCATCTCTTTTTGAGGATGTTGTAGCAAACTTCCAAGTAAAGGTTGTTATGGATCCTGAGCAAGCTGAAGAGCTTAAGAAAAAGCAAGCTGTTGCTGAAAAAAGAGCTGCTGAAAGAAAAGCAAAAGCTGCTGAGCAACCAGCGGAAGAAACTTCTGAAGAGGCTAAGTCTGAAGACCAAGCTTTAGATGAAGAAGTTAATGAAATTTTAAGAAGCTAAATTTTTTTACTAAAGCTCCAGCTCATTCTCTTGAGTTGGAGCTTTTTTTTTGGGAAAGGAATGCCCATGTCCAACAAAGTGTCTCACCAAGAATTACCTCATGACCTATTGGCGGAGAAGTCATTAATTGGTTGCCTTCTCGTTGATGGCCAATCCTATGATGATATTAGTGACCTTGCTCTTGTAAAAGAAGATTTTTATCACCCTAAGTATGGGACTCTGTTTGTTTGTATTCAAGACTTAGCTAACTCTAATAAACCAATTGACTACGTTACAGTTTGCTCTAGGCTGACAGAGATGGGGGCGATTGACTCAATCGGTGGTGCCTCTTTTGTAAGTGAAATCATTGAGGATCAGGCAAGTTCTGCTAACATTTATCACTACGGGAAGACGGTAAAAGATAAATCCAGTATGCGAGAGATTATTAGAACTGCGCATAGGGTAGCTGAAAAGGGTTTTGAGCATACGGGAAGTCTCGATGACTTTGCCAAAGAAGTTGAGCAAAGTTTTTTTAATCTTACTAACTCAGCGAAAACGGGAAAAATGAGTAAGCTTAATGCATGTTTGAAGATAAACCTCAAAACTCTTGAAGATAACTCAAGAGAGGCAGGTGAACTTTCAGGCTTAAGTACAAGCTTCCCTGAGCTTGATAAATACCTACTTGGAATGCAAAGTGGGCAACTTATCGTTCTAGCTGCAAGACCGGGGATGGGTAAAACATCTCTAGCACTGAACGTGGCCACAAGATCATGCAAACAAACAAAACTACCAGTTGTTGTGTTCTCTCTAGAAATGCTTGATGCCGAACTTTCTATGAGAATTTTATCTTCGGAAGCGAAAGTTGACTCAAAGCGCCTGAGAACAAAAAACTTTTTAGATACTGACTTAAGAAACATTGGGAATGCAATTCAAGGACTATCTCAACTTCCTATCTATATAAACGATAATGGGGGAACAACAGTTCCAGATATTCTTTCCCAGTGTCGAAAAATTAAATCTGAAAATGGACTTGGATTAATCATTATTGATTATCTTCAACTAATGAAATCTCACACAAACAACCCTTCTAGAGAGCAACAAATCGCAGAGATCTCAAGAGGCTTGAAGTCAATGGCAAAAGAACTTGAGTGTCCTGTCATCGCTTTGTCTCAGCTGAACAGAAGTGTTGAATCAAGACCTGATAAAAGACCAAACACAGCTGACTTAAGAGAGTCTGGTTCAATCGAGCAGGATGCGGATATTGTTCTAATGGTCTATCGAGATGATTTCTATAATAAGGATTCCAAAGAGCCTGGTATTGCAGAAATTATTGTTGCAAAAAACCGTGCAGGTGAAACAGGGACGGCGAAACTTGCTTGGGTTGGTGCGCACACTTCCTTTGAGAACTTAACTCATAGAGCTTCTCCAGAAGATTAGAATGAGAGGAGATATTTTTTGCCTTTTTCCTTATGGTAAAAATAAGAACCTTCATTTTCTTTATAACCCTGAAGAGGTTTGGTCCTTTTATCCTTCGAAGGCCACTGAGCTTGTCTCAAGTTCTAGGATAAAATGTGATGGGCATCGAGAGGTAAAAAATTGGCTCAATAAAATTGAGGACGAGAAATATATTTATATTTTTCATCTGAATTATGAATTTGGGCATTACCAATATAGAAATCAAGTTAGCTATATTTCGGACGATTCATGTCTTGGTGTTCTTTTAAAGTTTCATAAATCAAAGCTGTCACTTGTAGAGAAAAAGTTATCCTCTAATAAAATTGGTTTAGAAGAAAAAAATTGGCCATCATTTCAAAGCTATCAAAAAGCATTCGATCTAGGACTAAATGAACTGATGAGTGGGAACTGTTATCAGTACAACTTAACTTATCCTTTTGAGTTCAAGGTAAAAAACTTAAGTAAAGATAATATTATAAATACCTACGTTAGTGTAAGCGAGTCAAAGCGAGGAAGGTTCTCTATGCTTACTTATATTGAAAAACTAGGTAAAGCATTCTGGTCAAACACTCCCGAGTCTCTGTTTCAATTAAAAAGAGGAAATAACCAGGCAATAATACAGACCCTTCCTGTTAAGGGAACTATTGATATAAAAAAAGCTGGTGGAAAAGAAAAAGCTTGGGCAAAGTTAAAAAATAGTTCAAAGGATCAAGCAGAGTTATTTATGATTACGGATCTTTTGAGAAATGATCTAAATAAAATTGAGGAGCCAGTATGTGAAGTACTGAAAAAAAAGGTTCCTTTATTAGCACCAGGAATTATACATCAAATGTCTTTAATCCAAATATCTTTATCTAAAGAAATTGAGTTGAGTAAAATTTTTGAGAGCCTGTTTCCAGGAGGAAGTATTACTGGTGCTCCAAAAAAACGAGTGATGGAAATTTTAAAGAGAGTAGAAAGCAGAGATAGAGGGTTATATTGTGGCAGTACAATTATGGGGCAAGAGGGCCGTGTGGACTGCTCAATAAATATTAGAACTGCAGAGATCGATCTTAATAACAACCTACTTAAGTACAGCGCCGGAGGCGGAATTACCGTTTTAAGTGATGCTAGAGCCGAATTTGAAGAAATGATGCTCAAGGTAAAGAGCTTCACTGACATCATTTCCTGTTAAAAAAGTCTGATTTTTTTAAGGTAATCTAATATAAACTTACATCCTCGACTGTTCAGTTAAGTTAAGTTGACACCCCTTTTTGATGATATTTAAAATTTTACATAGTCTAAGGATAGACTTTCGAGGGAAAACTGAAATGGATTTTGGTTTTCCTTCGAAATTTATTAACACAGGAGTGTTATATGGAACTAACTAATAATATAAGTGACGAGGCTTCAAGGACTGAAGAGCCAATATCACTTGAGCAAATCGCTTTTCTTACAGATTTTCCCGAGGACTTCATAAAAAAAGAACTTCTCCTTGATGGAGTTACTGAAATAACTATGGCGGAGTTTCGACAGAAGGTTCTGGATTACCTAGAGCGTTCAATGGATCTTGTTGGTTAACTTATTTTTTAAACACCTTTTATTTTTCTGCTCTTTTTACACAAAACTAAATAACCTTCCTTTTTAGGTAGTTTTTTCCCTAAGTTATTTAAATTTCAAAACACAGATTCTGATTCCGAGACGTTAGATGAGTTAAATCCGTTTTGGAGTTTAAATTATGGATATAGCAACGGTCTCAGGTCTATTTTTAGTTATTGTCGCGATCATTGGATCTATCTTATCGGGTGGTGATATCACCGCATTTATCGATATTCCTTCTACTCTAGTTGTTGGCCTGGGGGTGATTGGAGGGACATTGATTAAGTGGCCTATGGAAGTAGTGAAAAACCTTGTCGCGGTAATTATGAAAACCATATTCTTTACTCCAGCAGATCCTAAGGAAACTATTGAAGAAATTAGCACTCTTGCGGAAACAGCAAGGAGAGAATCAATTTTTGCTTTAGAGAAAGTTGAAGTTGATGATGCTTTTTTGAAAAAGGCCATGATGCTTGCAGCGGATAACCGTCCACCTGAGGTCATAAAAGCTATTTTACAATTAGAAATAGACGCTCTTGAAGACCGTCATGGTGTGGGGATAGATGTTCTTGATGGTGTTGGTGCTGATGGGCCTGCATTTGGGATGATTGGTACTTTGATTGGTTTGGTTATTATGCTTCAAAATTTATCAGACCAAGCAGCGATTGGACCGGCGATGGCGGTTGCGCTTTTGACCACGTTTTATGGAGCAGTTTTGGCCAATGCCTTTGCCCTACCAATGAAAAATAAAGTTAAGTTTAGATCCTCTAGAGAGGTTCTAAAGATGAACATTATTGTCGCGGGAACTTTAGGAATTGTTGCGGGAGAAAACCCAAGACTAATTAAAGAAAAGTTATCTGCCTTTTTACCTCCGTCTCAGCGTGGTGAAGAAGAAGCTACGGAATAGGGTTAGGTCATGGCAGAGGAAAATAACCAAGCAGCAGTTGAAGATGAACCGTGTAAGTGTCCAGAGTGTCCTCCCGGTCTACCTGGATGGATGGCCACATTCTCTGACCTAGTGACACTACTTCTTACGTTTTTCGTCCTACTTTTATCATTTGCGAAAACTGAAAGTGCTAAATATGAAGCAGCACTTGGGTCAATTAGAAATGCTTTTGGTGGAAATGTTTTGAAAAAAGGTGAGGTTATTCAGCTCGGTAAGTCAGCTGACAATCAGCCTACAATGGTAGAGAGCCAATCAACGATAAGACCATTCCCGATTGAATTCCTGACTATGGAGGGGATGCTTAATAAGCATGAAGTTAATCGTGACTCTACTGAAGTCCTTGAAAATATGAAGCAAGATTTAGGAGACGTAGGCTTAGCTGAAAATGTTGATGTGTATGAACAAAAAGAGGGAATATTAGTCGAAGTAAAAGATAAAATTTATTTCAAAGAGGGGTCTATTGCACTTGAAGGTGTAAGTATCGTTACCTTAGAAAAGGTGGTGAGACTTTTAGGGGAGAGAGACTGGAATATTTTTGTTAAAGGGCATGCATCAGTTGGAGAGGTTTATAAAAAAACAGGTGGAGATGCTTACGAGCTGGCCAATTTACGGGCCACTCTTGTTGCTAAGACACTTATTGAAAAAGGTGTATCTGCGAATAAAATAACTATCGTGTCCTATGGAGACTCAAGGCCGTTAAAAATAAGTGGCTCTGGTGGCGGAAGGTCAGATAGACTAAGCCAAAGAGTCGAATTTTCTATAAGAAAAGTAGATCTTGAGACTAAAGGAAGAAAGGTTGATGCTTTCTAATAATGAAAGCTCATTATGTTTATTGAATAATATTTCTGTAGATGAATATTTGAAAAAAAGTGGATTCTCTAGGTCATTAATTAAAAAGTTCAAGTTTTCTAAAAAGTTTCTAGGTAAGAAAGGAGAGGTTTCCCTACCATTAAACTTGTTAAATAATTTGTCTATATTCCCTAATTTTTTTAGACATGATTGCGGTATTATTTTTGAAGATGAAAATATTTTAGTAATCCATAAGCCTCATAATTTGCATTCACATCCATTGAGTTATTTAGAGTGGGACAATTGTTTCAGTTATCTAAGAAATATCGGTCGAAGTGGTATACTGGAAGTTAATAAAGAGAATTATGATCGAGGCTTATTGTATAGACTGGACTTTGGAACCTCTGGTTTGTTGATTTTTTCCAAACAAGAAAAACTCATCAAGGTTTTCCGTGAGTCCCCGAAAAAGAAATACTATTTAGCGATTGTTCAAGGAAGAATAAATGCTCATTTTCATTATCAGCACTATATTGATTATCATGGCGAAAAGAAACGAAAAGCTCGCGCGACAATTGGCGAGAATCCCAATTCCGAGATTGAGGGAGAACTTGTCTCGTTCAATGAAAAAAGACAACTCTCACTTGTACTAGTTAAGTTAAACGAGGGGAGACGCCATCAAATTAGAGTTCAGTTGAGTACGGCAGGGTTCCCTATTTATGGAGATGTTTTCTACGGAGGACAAGCAGCAGAGAGAATTTTTCTTCATGCTTACAATTATCAATTCTCACTTAATGGCCAACACTATAACCCTAAAGATCCAGATTTTATTTATGCGGATAGGTATTTTTGTTTTGATGAAATTTAGATCAAAAAAATCCGGCTAGTTCTTTTTCTTTGTCTCATCAACTTCAGGAAAATTATCTTTAACTCGTACACTTGTTTTCAAGTGCTCTGCTAAGGCAGCAGGAGTTTCAACAGTTTTCATTTTTGCGAGCATCATTCCTGAGATAACACCATCTGCCTGGCCAGTTGGATGAGTTACTGAAATTTTGACCCATGAGGTTCTTTCAAGATTGTCGTTAGGAGAATTTTTTGCCACAAAGTTGAGATGATTCGCAAGCTCTCTATAAGCGGCAATTTTAAGAGGGATTTTGTCATTACTAGTAATTAAGGGAACCTCGATTAAAAGAGTATCCGAATTGTCAGCAAAAGTTCCCTTACAATCCACTTTCCAATCTTTTGGTTTCACCTTATTTAGTCTTACTGTGACTGCGGTACAACTTGCAGCAGTGTACATTTTTCTTCTATTTTGCATGTAATCAGATGTTTGAAATTGATACAAAAAAATGACAAAAAATAAGATTCCGATAGCAAAAATTGGTTTTTTCATTAAAAAGTTGTACATGCTACTATTATGGCAGATTCATTAAAGAAGTAAATTCATGAAAAAAAACTTTTTTCTAATATCATTCTTACCAGCACTAGTTTACTGGTACTTAGAGGAAAATTATCCTGTGAAAATAGCAGCAGCCGCAGGTGTTGGGTTGGCGCTTCTAGAGATTATTGCAGAGAAAGTCTTTCTAAAGCATGTTCATAAAATTTCAATTTTTAACTTTTTTCTGCTTCTTGTACTGGGTGGTATGAGTGTTTTTGCAGACGAAGGAATTTGGTTTAAGCTTCAGCCGGGGTTCACAGGCATTTTAATTGGCGGATTACTTTTGTCTTCCAAAGTTAGACATAAAAGTTTTTTTAAAGAAATGATGACAGATCTAAAGATGAAACAAACACCTCCTGAGTGGGTAATGGAAACGATGGAGTTTCACAGTGGCCTTTTCTTTTTTATCTATGGCCTGGGTATGTTCGCTATCGCGGTCTACAGTGAGACTTCAACCTGGTTGTTTTTTAAGACAATTGGGTTTTACCTCTGCTTCTTCGTTTTTATGATTGCTGAGATTTTTCACTTGAGGCATCTTATGAAAAAGCATATCGAGAAAATGCATATAATGAAAAATCTTTAGCCTCTTTAACTAGAGTGTTGGTCTGCCTTTTCAGAAATTGAATTCATTACTGAGATGAAATCTTCACGCATATTTTTTGAAAATCGGTTGTATTTATTCATGTCATTAAATAATTGATTCGTGTCGTTTTTGACGGTATCAAGAATTCGAAGGAGTCTTCTGTAGCCTTTTGTATCAATGAGCTCTTCTTTTGCTCCAAATTCCATTAATGTGTTGCCAATAAAATGAGAAAGAATGAGCGTTCTTGAGATGGATTTATCATGCTCCTCTGGCGTTGCTTCAATCAGTCTCATTCCTTGATTGGATAGATAAAGCTTAATTTTTGTATACAATTCTTCATCGCAGCTTTCGTTGCATAGAACGAGTTTTGCACCAAATAATGTATCGTGAATACTATCAGGCCCAAACATTGGATGAGTCCCTAGGATTTGAACGTGATTAGGTAGAGTGCTTTTCATCACATCCATCGGATATTCTTTTACTGAGCAAACATCAATGACAAGAGTATTTTTTTTGAGATGAGGAGCGATATCTTGGCAGACTCTCTCCATTTGTGAAATGGGAACACATAGTAAAACGATAGAGGATTCAGATATTTCACTGAGTGGGCGATCAATTGATTGATCAAATATTTCAAGGTCCACATCTCTGGAAAGAAAACTTGAAATTAATTTTCCTAAACGTCCATGTCCAATAAGTGAAACGCGCATTATCGCTCCTTGATAAAATCGATAATTCTTTGACAACCCTCAAGAACTCGATCAGTTGAGTCGGTGAAGGCAATACGGATATAGTTTTTCATACCAAAGGCAATGCCTGGTAATATGGCCACTTGTTTTTTTTCTAAAAGTTCGGCGCAAAAATCAAGGCAAGATTCCCCTGGTTTTAATACATGTTCAATTGAGGGAAATAAATAAAAAGCCCCCTCTGGTTTTTCAAGAGGTAGAACAGGAGAGATTATTTCAAATGCTTTATCTCTTCTTGTCTTAAAAAGGTTTTTTTGTTCCGAAAGAATATTGTTACTTGTGTACAAGCTTTCTACCGCGCCATACTGCGCGAAAGTACAATTATTTCCTGTAAGGTGTCCTTGAAGATTATTCATTGCCTTAGTGAGTTTTTTGCTTGCGATGGTATAACCAATTCGAAAACCAGTTAGGGCATGGGTTTTAGAGAACGTACGTGCTGTTATGATGTAATCAAAAGAGTCTTCGACTAAATCAAAAAGGTGCTTTGGGGAGTCAGCGCTATAGATTAGATCAATATAGGCCTCATCTGAAATAATGAAGATGTCTTCTTTTTTTGCAAGAGTGATTAACTCTTTTAAAAAGTCTTCCGAAAATATTCGACCAGATGGGTTATTCGGAGAGTTGATAACGATCGCTTTTGTTTTTGACGTTAAGTTATTTTTTATTTGGTCAACTGTGGGAAGAAGAGATGTCTTATCAGGAGTGATAGTAACAGGTTTTGCGCCAGAGAGTTTTATCGCTTCAGGGAAAGTTACCCAGTAGGGGGCAAAAATGATGACCTCGTCTTCAGGTTCACAAATAGTTTGAAAAATTTGATAGAGACTTTGCTTGCTTCCATTCGAGACGAGAAAATTATCTATTTCAAGGTCATGATTGCTTAACTTTTTATGATAATTAAGTAGACTTTTTACTAATTCAGCTTCTCCTTGAACTTTAGAATAACGATATTTTCCGTTATCAATGGCCTTTTTAGTTGCGGATAGGACGGACTCTTGAGGGGCAAAGTCAGGCTCTCCCACATTAAGTCCAATAATATCTTTACCTTCGTTTCTAAGGTTAATTATTTTTGCGGCGAGTTTAATGCTGCTAGATTCTTCAATCGATAAAACTCGGTTAGAAAGGGAGGGCATTCTTAGTCTTCTTTTTCATGTTGAAGGTTACATTGTAACTCAACTGATTCTGTATGAATTCTTTTAAAGATATCTTCAACCATTTCTGGATTAACGCCTTTTTTCTTTGCAGAGTCTTTTCTTAGTTCAAGAAGCTCATCAAGTCTTCCTTGTTGAAAAACCGTCACTTGCTCTGTTTGCTTTAATTTTCCAATTTCAACAGATATTTGTCCTCGTCCTTTAAGAAGCTCAACAAGTTCATCATCGAGTCGATCTATCTTAGCGCGGAGGTACTCAAGCTTTTGTTCAAACTGGGCTTTGGTTGAATATTCTTTTTTAGTCACTAGATTTGATAAAAGTGAATCTAGAGAGTCTGGAGTTAACTGTTGGCCACTATCACTAAGGGCCACATCTGGATTGATATGCGTCTCAATCATAAGTCCATCAAGGTTTAGGTCTACTGCATGCTGGGCTACATGAGCGATGGGCTCTCTTTTTCCGCAAATATGACTTGGATCACAGATAACCGGAATTTCTGGATGCACTCTTTTGAGATCCATTGCCAAATGCCACATAGGAAGGTTTCGATAAATCGTGTTTTCAATTCCAGAAAAACCACGATGAATGGCACCAATTTTATTAATGCCTGCTTGGTTAAGCCTTTCCATTCCTCCAATCCATAATGCGAGTTCCGCATTCACTGGATTTTTTACCAGTACCGGAATATCGACACCGCGAAGGGCATCAGCGATTTCCTGCATGGCAAATGGACTGGCCGTTGTTCTTGCACCAATCCAAAGAAGATCAATATTATGTTTTAGTGCTGCTTCAATGTGACTTGTTTTTGCAACTTCGGTTGATACAGGAATGTTGTATTTCTCTTTTACTGCCGTTAGCCAAGGAAGTCCTTCTTCTCCGATCCCTTCAAATGAGTTTGGCCTTGTTCTTGGCTTCCATATTCCTGCTCTAAAAATATGGGCACTTCCTTTTGATAAAATGGCGTCCGCCGTTGCCATTACCTGCTCTTTTGATTCTGCAGAACAAGGGCCTGCGATAATGGCAGGCTCTTCCGGGTCTTTGTTAGTTAAAAAAGTTATGGGGTTTTCTAAATTTTTCATCGAACGATCTCGTTGGTTATTTCAATTATTTTTGTTCTTGTTTCTTTTTCACTTAGTGAATGTCCACTCGTTGGCGTGACATATAGCTCTGCGTGAGGAATCGCCTTTTTTAAATCAAAAGCCGATTCCACAGGACATACAATATCATAGCGCCCATGCACAATATATGTTGGAATATTTTTTAGCTTGTGAGCATTATCAAGGATCCAGTTGTCGGACTCAAAGAATCCATTATTAATAAAGTAGTGACACTCAATTCGTGCAAAGGCCTCCGCGAAGTGGTCTTCGTCAAAACCATCCATTAAGTCATGATCTTGAACAAGTTTTGATGTGCTCGCTTCCCATACTGACCAGGCTCTTGCTGCCTCAAGTTTTTTCTCGCGATCATCTCCTGTTAGGACTTCATAATAAGCTTTGACCATGTCATGACGCTTCACAGGGTCGATAGCGTTCCAGTAGCGATCCCAAGCATCGGGAAAAATTCGACTTGCCCCTTCTTGGTAAAACCACTGAATTTCTTTTTTTCGAAGAAGAAATATTCCCCGAAGAATAAGGCTTTTTGCTCTTTCAGGGTGCGAAATAGCATAGCTCAATGAAAGTGTTGACCCCCATGAGCCACCAAAGACGTGCCAGCTTTCAATTCCTTTTTTTTCTCGAATTTTTTCAATGTCACTGACAAGGTCCCATGTCGTGTTTTCTTTTAATTCAGCAAATGGAGTACTTCTTTTACATCCTCGTTGATCAAATAAAATAATTCGCCAGCGCTTTGGATCAAAGTAACGGCGATAATCATCTGCACTTCCTCCTCCTGGTCCTCCGTGAAGAAAAACGACAGGCTCTCCTTCAGGGTTTCCCGCTTCCTCTACATAGATAGTATGAAGGTCAGAAACTTGGAGCATTTCAGTATGGTAAGGTTCGATAGAAGGGTAAAGTTCAAGTTCATGGGACATAAACGTTCCTTTTTATTTTTTATGAATATAATTCAACTACTTCGTTGAGGCTAGAAGAAGTGAGAAATTAATGATGGATTTTTTGATTCGGGCTTCGGTAAAATTATCCTCAATCTAGGAGTGATGATGATTATAAGGATTATATTTTTCAGCCTTTGTGTTGCATTTTTTTCGTTTAATACTTTTTCCAGATCTGTTGATGAAATTTGGGATACTCCAAACTGGGGGAGAGATGCTGAGCTATCTCTTGGAGAAACAAGAGAGAATATCTATGAGTTAAGTGACGCTGATAAAAAGCAATATACAAAAAATGGGAAGCTTCACGCTCTAGTTTATCCTGTGGAAGTGAGTGGAATCTTTCTCCCCACGGCACCGATGAAAAAATTTTTAAAAGACCCAAAAGCAATGATTGATCACTTAGAGGGCCAACTTATTGATCTTCCTTTTAGAGCTCCCTCTTTTAAAACGATGGATGGATTTTATGATTGGGTTGGACTCTACGATTACCCTGATCAAGGAACTCAGGGAGAGGGGTTTGAAGAAATTCCTTATCCATCAAGGTCAAAGCCTAGTTACCGAATGGGTGTTACTTTGATTGAAGATAAAGAGGGAAATGAAAAATTAACCTTCAGCTGTGCAACCTGTCACTCCATGGAGATGTTCGGAAAAAAAGTGCTCGGGTTAACTAATAAAAGACCGAGGGCGAATGAGGTCTTTGTGATGGCCGGAAAGTACTTACCCTATGTTCATCCTAGTATTTTTCGCTTACTGACAGGGGCGAATGATGTGGATACAAAAGAATTTACAAGAACCAGAAAAAACGTTCGCGCGGTTGGAACAAAGACTCCTCTTGCACTAGGGCTTGATACCTCTCTTGCTCAAATGGGTCTTAGTTTTTCTAAAAGACATATTGATGGATATATTGAAAAGAGTCCGTTTTATGAAAAGTACCCAAGGTATAACGAGTTATCTAAAGTCCCGGCCGACTCAAAGCCCGCCGTGTGGTGGAATGTTAAATATAAAACCCGTTGGTTAAGTGATGGATCGATAGTTTCAGGTAACCCCATTTTTACTAATTTTCTTTGGAATGAAATTGGAAGAGGAGTTGATCTTCACAAGCTTGAAAAGTGGATGGATAAAAACAAAAAAACAGTCATTGAGTTAACTTCCGCTGTCTTTTCAAATAAAGCGCCACATTTTACGGATTTTTTTGAGGCGGAACTTATAAATATTGAGAAGGCAAAAAAAGGGGAACTTGTCTTTAATAATACTTGTAAAAAATGTCACGGACAGTATGTAAAGAACTGGTCGAATGAAAATGCTCATGAGTTATCAAGTTCTGAACTCTTGAAAACAAAGACAGTTCTTTATCACGAAAAAACACCGGTCAAAAAAGTAGGAACAGATCCACTTAGGTATGAGGGGATGAAGTATTTTTATGAGGATCTAAATAAACTTACTCTTTCAAAAAAGATGAACACCGTAGTGGAACCACAAGAGGGCTACGTGCCACCTCCGCTTGTGGGAATTTGGATGCGTTATCCATATTTTCATAATGGAAGTGCTCCGACTCTTTGTGACGTTGTGACAAGACCTAGTCAAAGAGAAAAGGTTTTTTATCAAGGACCTGCAGACAATCCAAAAACAGATTTTGATTTTGAATGCGTTGGTTACCCCCGCGGGAAGAGTATCCCAAAGTCATGGAGAACCGCTGAAGCCAAAATCGACACCTCCAGGCCAGGCCTCAGAAATACGGGACATTATAAAATGTGGCTAGATGATGAAGGGAGTGAGAAATATTCGTGGCAGGATAAAATTAATCTTATTGAGTTTTTAAAAACTTTATAGATTTTTTAACCTAAATAACGATAATTATTGGGACGGTAAACTACTGAAAACTGTGCATTTTCTCTAAGCCTTCAGTGCTAAACTACCGAGAAGATTGTGTAGTTTATGAAAATAAATGTTGTTTGTTTAACATTAATCCTCCTCGTCACCGCCTGCCAAGAGGCAACGGTGCCTTTTTTTGCGGAAGAAGAGTCTGTCAAAAGACAGCTCGAAAATGATTTTATCTGCGATGAGCTTGCCCGAGCAAATTCTCCCTATGCAAATAGTGGCACGGCATCAGGAGTTGGTGATAGACAGGCATTTAATATCTGTACCCCCGCACAGTTTTTAAATATCGGAAAAAGAAAGCAAGACTGGGATAAACACTTTAATATCCGAGCTGATTTAGATTTTAAAGAAGAGCTTCTAGTTGTAGGAGAAGATTTTTTTCCACTCGGAGAAATAACTTTTTACAATGATTTTGAAGTACCAGGTGGACCTGAAGATAGACAAAATAATCGATTGGCCTTTACAGGAGTAATCGATGGAAAGGGCCAATCAATTTTAAGGTTGAGTGTTTTCTTTAAGGATTACAATAAAAGATCTATTGGAATATTTCCTTACATCGCCAAAAGTGGTGAGATCAGAAATCTCAACTTTGAAAATATTAGAATTATCCATAACAAGGGTGATGATTTTATTTCAGATCGTGCAGAGGGTTCTGATATTTACCCATTAAGTGTTGCCGGTGGAATCATTGGACTTAGTGATGGAGCCAGATTTGAAAATGTGAGTGCCTCAAGAGTTCAGTTGTTTCACGATTTTAGTAATATTGCTAGTTCCAGTGGAGTATTTTCGGGGTTACTCATCAATACAATTGCCAATAAAGTGTCGCTTTATACAAATCAACCACCAACAGCGTCACCCCTTTCGGGAGGGTTTGCGGGTATAGTCCTTGGCGGAAGATTTACGGATATAAAAATTGAAATCCCAAATATTCCCGCAAGTACTGGAGCAGGCGGTTTCGCGGGAGCAATTGAGGGGAAATTTCAAGAAAACTTAAGCGATGTTATTGATTCTCCAATAAATGTTGTGGCTATAAACAATTTAAATATTAAGTTTTCTGAAGATCAACAGAGTTCTGTTTTTGGAGGAATATCTGCCAATGCTCATGACTTATCAGTGGAGGGTGCAAGTATTGAATTGAAAAAAGTTAGTGAGCTAGATAGAACCTCAGGTGGTTTTTTTGGAACGGTAAAGAACTTGGAGCTCCATAACTCTAGTATTTTATTTAAAGACGAATTTAATAGTAAACATGACATTTGCGTTGGAAAAATCGGAGGTGGGATCGGGGACCTCGAGGAATCTGAAGTAAATAATATTACAATGGACCTTAACTCCAAAAGTTTTAATTTAAATAAATGTAAGATGGCCGGAGTTTTTGCTGGTAATGTTAATAAATCAAGTATCAGTAATTTGACGATAAAAAATGGAGAGGAATTTATCGGAAAGTCCTACGTTGGAGGCGCTATTGGGTCCATGTCATTTTCGACTTTAGAAAATACGAACATATTTATAAAAAAGGTAGAGAGTACCGCGGAGTACAGTTTTACTGGGATTACTCCAGTCGATCCTCTTTGTTTTGATGCAGCATTTTTAGGGGGAGCAGTTGGTTATCTGGGTGACCAATCAACTGTAAAAAATGTTGATGTTATCGCTGAAAAAGTTAATGCTAAAAATGGCAAAGCAGCTGTTGTGGGTGGTCTAGTTGGATTTAATCGTGGAAATATTTTTGACTCGGTAATAAAAACAAAAATTGTAAAAGGTGCTCATATTGTAGGTGGCCTTGTCGGTCTGAGCATGGCCGATAATACTTTTGGAAAAATAAAAAATAATCAAATTGAAAACACAAGTTACATTTCAGGCTGGGCCTTAGTTGGCGGGCTGGCCGGTAGCTCTGGTGGTGAGTACTCTGCAATTGAGCCATTCTGCGGCGAGGAGCTTGAGCTTGTGGAGGGAGTAAATCACCTAGGAGGTGAGATTTTATATAACAGTGTAAAGTTAGGAAGTCTTTTTGGATTTGAAGATGTAGGAGGAGCGATAGGGCATGGTTATAACGTTAAGGCCAACTCATCCTATGTGCATATAAATGGAGTAATCCTTCAATGGGATAAAGACTATGTTGACTCAGAAGATCACACGCCAACTGCAGAGAGCACATCGCTTATAGATGTAAACTCCTTTGGTGGATTTGTCGGAAGATCGATTAAAAGTTCAGTTAGAAACTCTTATGTCTCTTCAAGAAATTTAAACACAATTAATCTCAAGGGTTTAGCAAATGTTGGTGGATTCGTTGGTACAAGTCAGGAGTCTCAATTTTTTTATAATTTTAGTAATCTTAATATATACGGCGAAAGCAAGGGAAGTGGAATTTGTATGAAGCCAGACGAACTCACTCCAATACCGACTTTAACTAGTAAGGTCATGTGTGAATTCCATTGTAAGTTAAACAACGATATTTTAGATATTTTTTATCACAAAGCTGGTAGTTGTGAATTTTATAGTTCCACATCGGAAAGTGATTCGGAAAGCAGAGAGTCATCGGGCTCTATTGATCCAGCGGACCCGGTCTTTGATTTAGAATCAATAATCATAGACCTTGATGAAGTGACGTCCATTCCAACGACATTTATTTCAACTGATGGGCTTTCAAATTCTGTTAAAACGGTTAAAGGAGAGGGAGAGGGAGATGAAGACCTTTGTAAAAATATTTTGAACGAACCGGTTGCCTTAATCTCAACGATGGAACAATGTCTTTCCAAGTTTACTTGCCTAAAAGCAAATGGAGAAATTGACCAAGCTTTAACAGATCAAAAATCCTGTGAGTCGATGGGGTACTGTGGTGATGCAGAAATGAGCTATGCTAGTGGTGGTGATTCAACTCTTGATGGAGAAGCAGATGAGAATGGTTATGTGAATGAGCGAGATTGTTGTATCAATGGAGAAAAGAGTTTTTTAAGTAATAAGTGGGTTCGAAATTATTGGACTATATCCGAATCAGAACACGAGTATAAAAATAGTGAGAACTATTGGTCTAAGAGCGAAAATAAATGGCAGCAGCCAGGAACTGATGATGAGACATCTCAAGTGCCGAATGTCGGAAAGTTTGCTGGGGGTGTAGATATTTCTTATGATGAGGGATCAAACTCTATCGAGTCGGCTTCAGTTTTTGTTGGAAACTATTCAAAAGGTGAATGTTTAAACCCCAACAACAACACCATTCAAAATGAGTATGGTGATAAGGTCAATGAATATCAAACTGATGACACACGTTTTTATGAATGTGAACAAGATCTTACCCTTAAAAATCAAGTGGCCTGTGTTCGTTTAGGGATATGTGAAGGTGACGATAATAATCAGAGGACAAGAGGAACGTGTAAATTAGAACATGATGGAAGTAATTGGACGCCTAACACATGGAAAGTTAAAGTAAATTTGAGTCCTAATGATGCATTTGGAACTCCGGACACTTGCGTCAGTTTGAATCATAGAAATGTAAAAGAAAAGATTAATGTTAAATTGGATGACGTGGAGAGGGAAAACTTAGATACTTGTAACGATTCAATTTTAAAACAACTTGGGCGTCAAGATCAGGTTCTATTTTCGACAAAAGTGTTAGATCCTAATTATTTTAATGAGTCCTACAAACCTCCAATGAGTTTTTGGAATTTTAATTATTTTTGGAAAGAGGTAGAAAACGATGTGCCGGTGTTATTTCGATGAAAAGATATAAAAGACTCTATATATTTTTAGGTACGGTGTTTTCCTTATCAAGTCTTACCTATTTTTTTAAAGATGATTTGGTGCGATGGAGCTGTCACGAAGAAAACAATTCGGCTTCTTGTTTTATTTTAGGAAAAAAGCTCATTGATCAACTAAAACCTGATCTGGCGAAAAGTTATTTCCAAAAGTCTTGTAGCTCAGGCTACAAAGATGCTTGTATTGAATTAAATAAACTAACTCGGTAGTTAGGGTAGTGTCTGAGCACTAATAAGAGCAAAAATAGATCCAATATTCATTCTTCTCGCCTCTAAGTTTTTCTTTTTTCCAAACGCATGAAACCATAAAAGCTCAAGGGTAGAGGGGACTTTCATCTTTTTTAGAATATACAAATAAACAGACTGTACAAGTTTCTCTTGAGATTCCTTTAAACCACTAAACTCAATGAGTGTTCGCTTAAAAATACTAAAGGCTTGCATTGCTTCATCGTAGTGAAGAATATTATCTTTGTCGGCATCAAAGTGAAGCATGGTTGTTTCTACACTTGAAAAAGTGGCAAAGAGTCTTCCAAGATCCACCTTGCTCATTGGGATCGCTTCATCTCTTTCTTCTTTTGATGCTCGCTCTATATTTATTAAATACTCCATTACTTCTTCAGCTGAGTAAAAGACAGTGTAGTCATAGAGCTTTTGATAAAATTGACGATAGTTTAAATCTTCAAAAAGAACCTGGAAAAAATACTGGCGGTAACAGCTGACAAGATAAGCATCATTTCCATCCTCGTCTTCAACGACATCACAATAATTTTTTAATTCATCAAAAAGCTTTGTTGCTACATTTGATCCGGAGAAAATATTATTAATATAACTTGTCGCCTCATCAAGGTTGGCGACACCGTCACCATTACTCATAAACTGAAATAAATCACAACCAGTAGCTGCTTCACCGACAAACCGCTCAAAATACTTAGGCCATACTTCAAGGGTAACAAGTGCAGATCTAAAATCTAGTAAAAGCTGTCTGATATCATTTTGGTTTGCCGCCCGTGCGATCTCTTTTCCAGTTTGGGGATCAAAAACAGCATGGCCGTAGTGAACAAGTACTTTTTGTAGCCCAAAGCGAATACCTGAGATGATATTGAACCCATTTAAATGTCTTTTATATTCATTTGTAAAATATTGAAGACCTGACGGTGTTTGAAAAGTTCTAAAGGTTTTTGCTACATGAACAAAATCATTCCAGTACTCAAATACTTTTGTTCTTTTAACCATTTCATATTCAGGTAGATCGACAAAACCCAGGGAAGTGATTGGGTCCTCTCCCTCCATTTCTTCGATGTGGTAGCTCCATGAAACGCTATTAAAGTACAGTCTTTCCAACAGCTCCTCGCCCCATGAAAAGATCCTATTCATGTCAGACATTTTGTACTCATCTGCATTTTTGGTTTCGACTGAGATAATATTTTTCTTTGCGTTAATAATTGATTCTTCTACATCATAGATATCAAACGGTAGTATACTGCTAAGAGTTTTATCAACGACCCTTAATAATTTTTGATGAGAGGCAATTACTTTTTCACCAGGATGCGGAAAGAGTGAATCCTTTGCTGATCGGACAGTCTCAAGAATGAGTCCAATGTTTTGGGATGCGGTGATTACTTCGAGGTCTGTTACATAAAATAAGTCTAGTCCAGAAGAAAGGATAGGGTAGAGCTTTTGAATAAAGCCAACAACTTCATCACTACTTATTGTTTTTTCATCACCGCCTAAAAACAATGGCTTGATAAAAAGAAGGTCACGAATTAATTCCAAGTCCATTACATCATCGCTAATATTCATGGACTTTTTTAGAAGACTGATAAAGTTATATGTATCAATTTTGGTCGCTGGCCCTTCAATTTTGAGTACAATATTCTCAATACTTAGGATTAAACCTTGTATAAGAGATTTTACCTCCTCTCTTTTATCCCAATAATTTGAGTCCTCGCTAATTTCAACAAAATGCTTCTTTAATGGCACACCAAAAGCATTAAACTTTTTAAGCAGTACAAAAAGATTACTCATATTTTGAACAGAGATATTGTCCTTCGGATCTCGAAGAACGAGAGCACTGAAGTCGAAAAATAAATCAAGGCTTTCCAGCATCGAGTCGCCTGCGTCAGGAAAGAATTTATTAATAAACTTAGATAGTTCATCTCGGTGGATATAGCGTTGATCTTTTCTTCTTACAAAGTCTGTAAACTGTTCAAGGTTTAATCTAATGCAGTCAATTTCAGAAAAAATATTTTCATCTAAAATCAATTTGATTTTTTCAGCATCCATGTTGCAGGTTTGATTAAAAGTTCCACCTTCAACTTGATCGATTGCAGGAGGTTCATCGTTAAAGCACGAAGATAGAATTACACATAGTATGATGAAGACTTTTTTCATAAGTTCACTCAAAGTTTAGGGTAAAATTCTATTATAAAATATTCGACAAGCCCAATTGACTTAGAGGGCAAAAATACCTAGAGCAAAACAGTCGGGTACTGGCTGGACCTTTTTGCTTCATCTGCGATAGCATCAGGGTTTAAAACTAAAATGGTTTAAAAACTTAGCAAAGGGAATTGCTTGTTACGGAAGGCCATCATTTTATCAAAAGTTTTAACTTCGACGGCATTTGCTGCCGGAAATTTTCAGTACGCTCATTTTCAGCGATTAAATACGCCAAATAATCCAGGAGAGGAAATCAACTCATATGCTGAGTTCAACCTAGCAGATGAGTGGGACTTGAAAAAATATCGGGCCAATACTAAAGCCTCGGCCAGTATCAGGTATTATCCAGAGGGGAAACTCACAATGTTCTCCTTAGGTGAATTTTTTATTGAAAAAAATAGAGGGAATACTCGAGTTCGAATTGGACGACAAATTCTCGATTGGACCGACGGGGAAAAGTTTTGGGGTATAGGGGCTTTTAATGGTTTTAAAGGTTTCAATCTCATTGATTCAGACCAAGAAGGTTTAACCGGTTTAGAAATTCAACGAAAAATGTGGGGCGGAACATTCAAGGCTTTTGGAAGTATCGTCCATATTCCAACGCTAAATCCAGGCTACCTTTTTAGAAATGGTGATATTATCGGGCATAACGAGTGGTCAAAACTTCCTCCAAAAACGCTAAACTTTAGAGAAGGTGAGGCACCTGTTCGTTATGATTTAATGACTCCTGATCTTAACGAGCTCTTACTTCGTCCAAGCTACGGTGTAAGCTTTCAAAAGCAACTCGCTAAACTTAATTTATCCTTTTACGGCATGATTAAGCCTGAAAACAAGCTTCGTACTGGAGCATATGGATATTATGAGCAAGAGGAAGTAGACCAAGCGAGAATGAAAATTCGTGCCTATTCAATTAACCACTCCATTGGTGGGGGAACCTTGAGTTTTCCTATTCTAGACGTTGATGTGAAGCTTGGTGCAATGGTTATTAAACCAGATATTAATTATCATGATGATTTTGTGCCTGAGTCATACGAGAATTATCAATACGAAACTGACTTGTATGATGAGAGACATATTTTTGCGTCCATTTTTTTAAACGCAGAAGAGGGAGATTTTCACCTCCACTATATTTCTTCAAAAAGAGAGCTCGCAATGTCTGCGAGAAGAAATTCTGGAGGGACTAATGTGTTTGGAGGGGAGCTTCGATTTGAAAATGCCCTAGGGATGGATTACACAAGACACATAAGTGATCGCTGGTTTGTAAAAGCTAGGTATGTTGGCGATTTAAATCTTGGAGATCGAATATTTAAAGGTGAGTTAAGTTACGCTCACAAGTCTGGCGCAAAAATCACTGGCGGTATGCAGATGCTTGAAATTCCTGAAGACACTTCTTATTGGGCAACGTTTAGATCAAACGATACGCTGTATGGGAATTTTTCCTATAATTTTTGAGATAATTGAATTTGTAATTACTAAAATAATAGAAACTCTCTTAGAGAGTTTATCTTTAGTTGAAATAGAAATGTGATTACTTCTTGCTCATTTCTAGTTTTAAAAACACCAACACTTGAAATTAAACTTGAGCTTAATTTTTCTCCAAAAGAAAAAGGAAGCTTATTGTATTGATGAAGGAGTGATGTCATCGTCGAAGAGGTCTTGTTGTTTTTCATTTTATTTTTAAGAAAAATTGCACCAATTTGATGATCACCAAAATTATAACCACTGACATACAATTCAACTATAGACTGATCATCACCATTACCTAAAAGCGTGGTCATCTCATCAACATAGGGAAGACTTGTTTTACTAAATTCAAGATTTGATTTTCGATACTCAGTTGTAAAAAACCACTTCTTGTAGGCGACTGCTGCTCTAAATCCATATAAATTTCTTCTCATCACACCTTTACAATGAACTTTTTCACAGTCGAATGTATCAAGAGTATCTAGACCCCTTTTTCCAATTTCACTTCCGGCAAACAACCCAACAATAGGAAGAGGATAGACATAGGCTTTCGCCCCAGCATAATTTACAAGGCCGCTAGTCCTAAATTCAACTTCAGGGCGAATAAATCCGTAGGTAATATCTTTTTTATTTTTTTTGTCACCCCAGAATAGGTAGCTTTTTCCGAAGCTGTATTTTGCAAAAGCGCCTATGGGAAAGCTTCTGACTAAAGTTTCGATTGTATAGCTTGATTTAGAGTGGGCTTTAGAAAAAAAGATGCTGATAAATAAAGCTAATAAAAGTTTTTTCATTACCTGAGTTTAATTTTTAAAAACGAAAGAATGAAACAAAAAACAAACATTTTCTTACACTGGAAGACAACTCATTGCACAAACGTAAAAATATTCATGTGGTCAATCAATTGGGGTCCCAGGGAAGGATGGCCGTTGGTCACAAGGGTGCATGGAAGCACCTCTTTTTCTTCGATTTTCAAGAAAATTGACTCACAAAAGATCGGCCCTTCTTGTAGGATGCATCAAGGGCCAATCTCAAATCCTTATTAATTTTTGATGTGCTTGGGTGAAAAATAAAACTTCAGATGGACCTATTCAAATTTAATTGATCGTTACTATGGGACAATTCTAAGTCTAGATACATGAAAGTTCTTTTTTCTTAACGATAACATCTTTAAATCTATCATTCGGGTTAAGAATTTCTAGTTGCTTATCAAGGTGAAGTACCAAGCTACTTGCTTTCCCCTTTCTTTTTATTACTCCAGAGGCAGTGACGTGAACTTTTTTAGTATTCAAGCGAAAAAACTCGCTAACATCACCATCTATCACAATTTTATATTGTCTTTTAGTATTGGGGTAGACTTGTAAAAAATGAATTGTTTTATCCTCATTAGAACCAAGTAAGCCCCTTATTTCATACTGTCCACACGTAAGAAACTCTATCCCAGCAGAACTAATTAAATTTTTTTTAGAGTAAGCACTCAAGGATATAAAAAGGAATATGAGGTTTATTATTATTTTCATTTTTTATATTTAAACATGGGAGTGTTCTCACATTTCTCTAAAGTCTCAAGCTTTCTAAGTTCTTGAGAGAGCCCTTTTTCTATAAGTTCTTTTTTTACCGCTAGTTCTTTGACAATAGTCATGGCCTTTCTCGTTTTTATTTTCTTACGATGTGCCTTATGCATCATGCTCTCAATTGGATTCGGAATAGTATGACCCAGAACCTCAGTATTTTTATAATTAGAGTCAGAGATAAACTCCATTAACTTTTTCTTAGCTTCCTTCAACGACTTATAGGCTATTTCAGGAGACTTACTTTTTTCAATATCTTTTTCTGTTTTCTTTTTAATTTTAAAGAAATATTTTTTGATGCTTCGAATTTTTCGCGTGACTTCATTATTTTTTTGCCGCTCTGATGTTTTCTCTAGTAACTCAAGTTTTTCAATTGGATTATTAAAAATAATATTATAACTTTTCTCTCTATTTTGAATAAGTTCACTTTTCGTTTCTTGAATATCGATTTGATTTTGAGTTAACTTATTTTTTTGTTCTTTAAAAAAAAAGCAATTACTTCCCTCAGGGCTATTTGATCCACATTTCTCATCAAGGTGCTTAAAAACTAAGGATGTTTGAGGGTCATTGATATCTAGATAATTAGAATCGAATTCGGGACAATTTTTAAACTCTTCACAGAGCCTTTTTAAAAACATTAGGGTGTTATATTGATTGAGCTTGTCTTTTTGTTCTTTCATTCTAATTTCAAATATGATGTCTTGCTGTAAAAGACTTGCAGAAATATTATCTAGTTTATAGCTAAAATCTCCATAAGCTCTCATTACATCATCGGCTTCTTTCTCTTCTTTTTTTAATAATTCTATTCTATTAGGTGTAATGTCAGTTATCTTTCTCCTGTAAATAATTGAGGCGGTTTTAAGAAGTTGTTTTTTCTCAGCCTCATATTTGATTTTTTGAAGGTTGTAATCAAGTTCCTGGTCAGTAGACCTAGTTGTGGCCTTATCGCAAGTTGGTGCATCTAATTTAAGATTTATTTTTTTTTTATCGAGTCCAAGCTTTGAATATAGCTTGTTAATATATCTGTCAGAGGTAAGGTTCGGTACTGATTTGTTATGTTTTATAAATGAGAAATTTGCCCATTCTTTAAGGCTAATACTCCCATCTCCGTCTAAGTCCCACTTTTTATATTTTTTTTTGAATATTCCTCCTAATCCCTTTTTTAAGTTTTTTAGGCTTGATGAAAGAGTTTCATCTGCCCAGGCAAACTCCTCTGCGCTCGATGCACTTATTCCACAAACATTTTCAATTGGGTCATCTTTTTCGTCCAACAGCCCATTAAGTAATCCTCCTGAGAAACAAAAATCAAATGTAAAAACGGTAGGGGGGAGATCGCACGGGCAATCACTGCAATTACACAATGATTCTTTTTTTTCTTTGATAGTGTTACTCAAGCCTTCTCTAAGATCAGTAATGCTGAGATTTTTTTCGGCTAATGAAGCTTCGTTTTGCCCATGTATACCATCTTTAATCGTTCCATGGTCAGTTAGGTATATTACAGATTTTTCTTTCGCGCTGATAATTGTATCTTTCATATCAGCTATAAAATTATTAGAGGTAGATGTGGGAAAATTATCTCGATATTTTTTTCCAATTCCAAAGCAAAAGCCTTGAAGAGATGGCGGATGTTTAGGGACTAGAACTTTTTCACACGATTTGTCGGAAAAAACCTCTCTCATATTATTTAAGTCTAAATAAAAACTACAATAGTCGCTGGCCTTGTCCAGGAGCTTTGGTTTTCTGTTATGATTACTATCGTCTCCGTTTACTAGAAGGGTCCTTGTTCCACTGTGGCAATATTTTTCAGTTATTCCATCGTGACTATACAAAAAAAATAATAGAATAATTAGATTCTTAGCACAAAACAAAAATGATATATTTGAATTAAGTCTGTAACACTTTCTCACCTGTGAAGATTCGGAATTGTGGCAAATAATTTTTACTCTCTTTGTTAAATAAAAATTATTTTTTTATGCCTTGTGTTTGAAATCAATATCCGGATTATGGGAGTTTCGACGGATCAAATGGGTTGGGAAGAAAGTCTCCAAAACTCATTCGCTTTAAAACATTTTTTGAGTCACAAAGTAAAACAACACACTCCGGGCAAGCAAACTCTGCAATTACTTGAAGACACATTCCACAAGGCTCAGCTTGAGGCTCCGTGACGACAACAACTTTTTTTATAGTGAGCTTTCCTTCCTCACTGACCGCTTTTAAAATTGCTGTTCGCTCAGCACATATGGTTGCGCCAAAGCTGCAATTTTCAACATTACATCCACTATAGATATTTCCAGATTCAGTGAGAATAGCAGCGCCAACTTTAAACTTTGAATAAGGGCTATACGAGTTTTCTCGTGCTTTCACGGCCGCTTTAAATAGCGATTTTTCTTTTTCTGTTTCCAAAAAAATAACTCCCGTTAGTGGTGAAATTCTACAGCAGAGGAAGACAGCTCTTCTCTGGTAATGATTTTATTATCTCTCATCACCACTTTTCCACCAACCACGGTCATTTCTACCCGGCCTTTAAGCCTTTTTCCATCAAAGGGTGTCCAGCCACACTTACTAGCCTGATCTTCATTTTTTATTGTGAAATCTCGGTTACTAAAAATGGTGAGATCTCCATCAAAGCCTTTTTTGATCTGTCCTTTATTTTTAATTTTAAAAACCTCAACCGGGTTTTTAACAAAGTAATTTACTAGCTGATTTAAAGAAATTTTATTTTCCATGCAAGCGTTGAGCATCAATGGAAAAATTGTTTGGGCTCCTGGGATACCTGAGGGGCTTGTTGGATAAGGTTGTTTTTTTTCTTCAACTGTATGAGGAGCGTGGTCGGAGCCAAGGATCGCCACCTCATTATTGGCCACGGCTTCCCACAATCTTTTTTGATGCTCCATTTCTCTAATGGGTGGGTTCATTTGAGAAAAACTTCCAAGTCTTTCATAGCAATCAGGTGCATGAAGGTGAAGG
>MDTG01110072.1_pt1 | contig 54999 bp, 47 predicted proteins | sample 811421 | NCBI WGS metagenome assembly MDTG01 (sample SAMN05326645, study PRJNA326480) | marine metagenome | isolation source: seawater | place: Pacific Ocean: South East | collected 2011
ATAAATGATATTATATCATTATCCATTATTTTGTAGATATTAAAATCTTTATACACTGAATTATTCTGTTCATTTATCAATCCACTAAGAAATATAGATGATTGTTTTATGTCAGAAAGTTTAATAAAGGAAAATTGTTGTTTTATATAATCTTTACTTTTAGAAGAAATACTAAATGTACCAATTTCATTATCTATATATTTTAGGAAGTTATTTAAATCAAAATTATAATTAGTTTCAAGGTAATTCTTTTTTTTATTCCACTCATAAAATGAGTTATATTTCTGCAGGAATATATTTTTATTATCAGTAAAATACTTAATATTACTTAAGCATATTTCAAGTAGGGTTGAGGTGTTGTGCGGTACAATTCTATAAATATTATTTTCTGAAGCTTTCTGATTTTCCAGTGTACTAATAAAATTATCTTTGTTTTTTGGGTCAACAACCCCATTTGCAAAGAATAGATTATCTTTAATAAAGATATCATTTGCAGCCCAACCAGAGAATTGATCTAGGAAAATATTTTTCTTTCTTTTATCATCAATATAGATTTGTGATAAATCTAATATATTATTAAAATTGTAATATATGTTTGCTATGGCATTCCTACTTGTAGTATTTTTAAGTTTATTAAAGTTTTCGCTACTTAATAAGTTAGTTTTTGAGTTAAATTGTCTTATGGCATCCTGCATTAGTATTTTTGAACTACTTCCAAATACAACTCCTTCTTTTTCAGATAGAAAATATGCTTTTGATGATAAATTAAATTCATATATAATTTCATTTTCATATTTATGTGCTATTAAATCATTTACATCTATTTTAAGTGAATAACTCGCAAAATTCTTTATGTCTAACTTACTTTTTGTTGAAATGGTAAATAAAATGGCAGCGTCATTGTAACTTGATTTATGTGTTGAGAAGAAGACAGTTTTTATTTGCCTCTCATAATTATTGTTAACGGTTTTAATTATTGAATCAAGGAAATGGATGTCATGGTTAAGTTTGTTTAGATATTTTATTTGTTTGCATTTCTCCCATATTTCAGCTTTGTTTAACTTTTGATTAAAATCATCTAGATTATTTATTTGTATTATTAGTGATGCATTTGTTGGTATTAAAATAAAGGCTGAAGTATTTTTATCAGATAATCTTTTATAATTACTGTAGCTAAAGAAAAGAAGAAGACTAACTAGTATTATTAGTAGTGATAGTTTAATATGTTGGGATCTCATTTAAATATCTAATTTTACTTGCAAAGGTAAGAGTTTAAAGCTCTTCCTGTGGTACTTGCAGGGCGTGTAATTAACAATCGATTGTCGGTGATTTCTTGTTGGGTATCCTTTATTATTTTTCCAATCATATTCTGGGAATTCTTTATCTAGATTTAACATAATTTTATCTCTGTAGTTTTTTGCTAAAATAGAAGCAGCAGCAATAGACATGTATTTGCTATCTCCTTTTATTATACACTTATGAGATATCTTCTTATATTTATGAAACTTATTCCCATCGATTATCAATAATTCTGGTTTAAGATTTAGATTATTAATAGAGTGATGCATTGCTTTAATTGATGCATTTAATATATTTATTCTATCAATCTCTTCATTACTAATCACCCCAATACCCCAGCTTAAAGCTTCCATCTTTATTATCTTTTCAAGGATCTCACGTTTAGTTTTATTTAATCTCTTTGAGTCATCCAAAAGTCTATTTCTAAAACTTTTAGGTAAAATAACACTTGCTGCAACTACAGGGCCAGATAAACTACCTCTTCCAGCTTCATCACATCCAGCCTCAATTTTATTGCTAAAAAATGGTTTTAGCATTTTAATTTATTTTCTATTATTTTCCAAATATCTTCAGCTGCTCTGTCCCATGAAAATATACCTTTCCTAGATTTACAGTTTTCTATTAGTTTATTCCTTTTATTGCTATTACTTGAGAGCTCTATCATTGCGTTTGAAATATCATTAATATCATCTGGATTTACATAAACAGCAGTATCTCCAGCTATTTCTGGGAGACAAGATATATTTGATGTTATTACGGGAGTATGACAAGAAATAGCTTCTGCAATTGGTATCCCGAAACCTTCAAAGTAAGGAATAAAGGTAAGAGCAATTGCAGCAGCTGAAATCTTTGTTAACTCATTTATTTCTTTTCTTCCCATAAAAATAATATTATTTTTATTAGGTAGTTTATCATATATATTTATAATGTAATTATTTTTCCACATTGGATCTCCAACTATTAGTAATTTAATATTAGCATTTGTTTTATCAATGAATAGATTAAACCCTTTTATTAAATTAGTTATATTTTTTCGTTGATGAAGTGAGCCAACAAAATAGAAATATTTTGAGCCGCCTGCATATCTATCTCTTATTTCTTGTTTTTGAATATTATTTAGTGGTTTATACATAGAGTTTGCACCATTATAAACTTTAGTTATTTTATTCTCTGCAGTATTGTATTGTTTTATTATATCTTTCTTTGATTCTTCTGATACTGTAATTATGGCGTCAGCTTTTTTGCAGAATTTTGGGGTAAAAAATTTATAGTAATTTCTTGTTAGGAAAGGTAATTGATCTGGGTAATGTTCAAAGTTAAGATCATGGATTGTTAATATAGTTTTTATGTTTGTATTTAATGATAGATATCCATCAGGGGAAAAGAATAGATCAATTTTACTTTTTTTTATGAATCTTGAAACAGAATATTCAAACCATAGATACCATAAGAATGGATGTCTACTTTGAGGAGATAAGATTACTGGTTTAACATTATCTCCAAATATAAATTCTTTTGAAAAAGGTCTATCAAATAGAAAATAGAAAACGTGTTCAGGGTGGTTCTCTGCAATGCGTTTACTTATTTCATAAGTATACCATCCAATTCCTTCTAATTTATCTTTAAGAAGTAGTCTGCAATTAATAGCAATTTTCATAGGCAATAAAAATATACTTTTTTCATTATGTTTATTGTAGATTTGCAGGTCAATTATTAAGAATTTTATTTGAAGTTTAAAATATATAAATTATTACAATCAATTAGTGATTCAGAGCTCATTACTAAAGGGACTACTGCCTTTGCTTTTAAGATAGGTGGGATGATATCTATCTATTTATTTCATTTTTTATTAGCAAGTTATGCAGGTGCCGAAGCTAATGGTATTTTCTCAACATTTTTCACAATCTTAAATATATTTTCTGTTTTCTGTATTCTTGGATTAGATACGTTTATATTAAAAAATATTGCTGATTCTAATTCTAAAAATCATTTTAGGAACTTAAAGGTGATTTATGTAAAAGCTTTAGGTGTTGTTTTATTTCTCAGCACTTTATTTGCACTGATACTATATAGAATTCTTGTATATGGAGAATTTGATTTTTATGGATATTCTGATATTATTTACTATGTTATTCTTTGTATTATACCATTTTCTATATTACATGTAAATGCAGAATCATTTAGAGCTATTAAGAATATTAAATTATTCTCATTCTTCAAAAATTTCTCAATATTTGGTTTTGCTACAGTTATTTTAGTTCTTGGTCCATCTACTAATATTAATTCTGGAGTTTCTGCATTTACTATTGCGGTCTTCTGCTTATCTATTATAAGTTTAATTTTATGGTTTAAATCAATTTTCAAGAAGGTATCATTTGAAAATACAAATATATCATATTTTGGTATGTTAAAAGAATCTTTTCCAATGTTCTTGTCCGGCTCTCTCTTTCTTCTAATGAGTTGGGTTGATATATTAATGTTAGGTTTTTTTAATTCACAGGTAGATGTTGGAATATATACAATTGCAATTAAGATTGCTGGTTTAGTAACTATTTTCTTATTTGCAATTAATACAATATTAGGTCCTAAAATCTCTGAACTTTATCATAATCAGAAGTTATTCGCATTAGCTAAATTAGTTCAAAAGACTGCGATCATTTCTTTCTTATTAAGCTTACCGATTCTTTTTATTATTTTATTATTTCCTGACAATCTATTACAACTCTTTGGAAATGATTTTCAAACTATTGACAGTAAAAAAACATTGATTATTCTTGCCTTTGGACAGATTACAAATGTTTTTTTTGGTTCAGTAATCTATATATTAGATATGACAGGTAGACACATTATATCAAGAAATATATTACTATTTACTGCTATCATTAATATAATATTAAATTTTATTTTGATCCCTAAATATAGTATCAGTGGGGCTGCGATATCTACAAGTATTTCAGTTTTTATTTGGGGTTTTTTAGGAGCATTCTATGTTAAAAAGTATTTTAACTTCTATGCTTTCCCCATATTAAATAATAAAAGGTAATAAAAATGTATTTTTGTAAATTAAAAATAAAATAAATATGAAAAATAATATATTGGATAATACTTCTCTTTTTGTATTAGTATATAGATGGAAAAAAAAGATTTTATTAGTTTCTTTTGTAGCTGGAGTCATTGCAGCATGCATGACCCTTTTTATTAATGATAAATATAAGTCTGAGGTTATTCTTTTTCCAACTATGAATTTGTCAACAGGTAAGGCTTTACTTAATGAGTATAATGACTTTTTAGAAATTGGTGAAGAGCAGGAGTTAGAGCATATGATGCAGATTCTACAATCAAATGAGATTATTTATAGGGTAGTTGATAGGTTTGATCTAATTAAGCACTATAATATTGATACTTCAAAGGATGGATATTATATTGATCTACTAAAAAAGTATCAGGGAAATATTGAATCAACTATAACTAAATTTTCGTCTATTAAAATATCAGTCCTTGATGAGGATCCCCAGATGGCTGCTGATATAGCAAATGAGATTGCATCTCTTATTGATACAGTAATGAATAATCTTCAAAGTAACATGGCAAAACAAGGCTATTTATCTCTTATAAGAGATCGAGATTTTGTACTATCAGAGATTAAGGAGTTAGAAGATTCTATTGCTAAAATAAGAGCCCTAGGTATTAATGACTATGAATCTCAATCTGAAGTTCTAAATGAACAATGGGCTAGAGCTAAAATTGAAAATAATAATAATGCCGCAAATGCTATTCAAATAAAATTAGATTTATTATCTAAATTTGGAGGTCAATACAGCGCCCTTAGGGATGATTTGGTCCATTCTAGAGGACGTTTAAATTATGTGCAAAAGAAATTAAATGAACATAAGTTGACTGCCGAAGAGAGTTTAGAACATAAGTTTATTGTGAATTCTGCTGAACCTTCGCTTAAAAAGAGTTACCCTATTAGATGGTTAATTGTAGTTACAGCATCAATAGCTACAGCATTCTTTATGATTTTTATTATTGCTTTTAGAGAACAGATAAATATAATAAAGCAGAACTAGATGTTTAAAAAGGTACAATCTAATCAGCTTGTATTGATTACTATACTTTTTATTATTATAAATAGTGTACTTATAGTGAATGAGTTTTTTTTATTTGGACTTGGTACATTATTCTTAGCTATTGTTTTTTTAGCTTTCTTTTCAATCAAGAAATTATTATTAATAATAGTTTTCTGTACACCTCTTTCTTTTAGTCTAGAAAGTTTAGATTTTGGTGGTATTGGGATGTTTGTACCAACAGAACCAATGCTTTTTGGTGTGCTGCTTCTATTTTTGTTAAAACTTGTTTCTGGTGAAAGAATAGATATGAAGATTATTAATTATCCAATTACGATTGCAATTCTGTTTTATATAACATGGGTATTTATAACAACTATTACAAGCGAAATGCCAGTTATTTCATTCAAATTTCTATTATCAAGATTATGGTTTATTATTCCGTTTTATTTTCTTGGAATTCCTCTTTTAATTCAGAAACGAAATATAAGATCTTTATTATGGATTTATCTTATACCACTTTCAGTGGTTATATTAATTACTACATATAAGCATTCTCTTTTTTATTTTGATCTTGAATCTTCACATTTGGTAATGTATCCTTTTTTTAAGGATCATACAAGATACGGAGCTGTAATTGCTATGATGCTTCCAATGGCAATCTATTTATATAGTTCACGCAAAAAAAGATTAATTATTATTGGATTAATTATTATTCTTGTTTTGGGTTTAGTTTTATCTTACACAAGAGCTGCTTGGGTTAGTTTACTAGGGGCTAGTATTTTCGGAATAATATTAAAGTTTAGATTATCTTTTTACAGGTTCATATCTCTAGTATTTTTTAGTGTTGTTTTCTTGTTTTTTTCTTGGAATACACTAGTAATGAGTTTAGAAAAAAACACACAGGATTCATCTACATCGTTAAAGAAACATGTAGAGTCAGTGTCAAACATATCAACAGACGCTTCTAATCTTGAGAGAATCAATAGATGGAATTCTGCAATAAGGATGTTTAGAGAGAAGCCATTATTTGGATGGGGCCCAGGTACATATGCATTTCAATATGCTCCCTTTCAAAGATCAAGTGAAAAGACAATAATTAGTACTAATCAAGGTGATTTAGGTAATGCACACTCTGAATTTCTTGGTCCTTTAGCTGAATCTGGATTTATTGGTATGTTAAGTTTTCTTTTCTTGATGATTACAGTTTATTATTGTGGTATGAATCTTTATTATAAATTAGAAGATGGTGATTTGCGAAATCTAGTATTCTATAGTCTACTTTCATTAACCACCTACTTTGTTCATGGACTTCTCAATAACTTTTTAGATACTGATAAGCTAGCTATTATTTTTTGGAGTCTTATCTCTGTTATTGCGGTTATTGATATTTATTATAAAGAAGATACTATCTAGGTATTATGCCCATCTTTGGTTTATTTTTTACTTTTGTTCTTTGGTTTGCATTGTTTGCTGTAACATTATCTTTTAGAATCCATTTACCATTTTTGTATTCTAATGCATTATATGTCCCATCAGGGACATAATATTCATATAGCCCTTGAAGATCTTTTCGCATTGGTATAAGGTTGTCAAATAATATTTTCTTATCTTCTTTATTGTAATTGACGCTAATAGTAGACGTTGCATTATATTCAATTATAAATCGTTTAGTAGTATTTTTACCTGATTTAAAAATTGATGCTCCAAACTTAATTTTACTTTTTCCCGATATATACATAACATCTATTATCTTCTTTGTGCTTACATCGTTATTCCCATCCCATCCTAATAATGTATAATATTTTCTACCCTTTTTTTTGATATAAATAATATCATAATATAACGCGCCATACCAATTATCATTATCTAATTGTTCATTTTCAGGTCTTCTAATATTTTCAGAGTTATCATTTAGAGTAAAAACCTCATATCTTTTTTTAGATCTATTCTTGTAATGGATAAAGCCAAAATAATCATATGAACCATTATCTTTCTTGAGAATCCAAGTAAATATTCGTAAATTATTATCAGAAGATTTTTTAATAGATATAGTTTTTAGAGAGTCAAAAGGATAATTAAATGATCGCTCATATTCAAGGACTTCTTTGAGTGTAATTTTAAAATTATTATTTGCTTTTATTTTAATATTTTCATTTTCTCCATTCATAATTATATGAGCCATAACCTTAAGAGTATCCTCATATTCTGATATGAGTTCTTTGGATACTTTTTGTGCAGAGATATTATTTGATATAATAAGAAGTACAAATAAAATATTTTTCATTTCTAAAATTTATGCTAAATAGGTAAAATATAAATCTAAAATCTATTTTTGCACAAATATAAATAATTGATGAACTTAAATGATAGAATAGATGCTATTAGTAGACTGGGAACTTATTTAATTGGTGACTTTGAGACTGAATTTCTTGATATTTTAACTAAAGCGGAAATAAATAATCCATGGTTTACTATTGATAATCAGAAGCAAGCATTAATGAATATAGGTATGCAGCTTAATAATAGTAATTTAAATGCATGGATATCACCATATAAACTTAAACAGAATCCTATTCCAGAAGATGTGCTAATAATCATGGCTGGGAATATTCCGCTTGTGGGTTTTTATGATCTTATTTCTGTAATAGTTACTGGTAATAATGCAACAGTTAAGATGTCATCAAATGATAATATTTTACTCCCATACTTAATTAAAAAGTTAACTGAAATTAATATAGGGTTTAAGCAGATTATTCAATTTACTGGTAAAGTAAGAGGTAAGATTTATAATAAGGTAATTGCAACTGGCTCTAATATATCATCAAGATATTTCGAATATTACTTTCGTGACACTAGTTGTCTTATTAGGAAAAACAGAAGATCTATTGCTATTTTAAATGGAAATGAAGATAGAAATGAGTTAGAGCAGCTTGGACATGATGTTTTTTCATATTTTGGACTTGGATGCAGGAATGTTTCAAAGTTTTATATTCCTGTAGGATATGATCTAGATAAACTATTCCAAGCTTTTTATAGCTATAGAAATATAATTGAACATCGAAAGTATGCAAATAATTATGATTATTATAAAGCAATTTTATTAATGGGTAACAATAAATTTATGGATAATGGTTTTGTTATTCTTAAGGAAGATTCATCTCTAGATTCTCCAGTCGCTATTCAGTATTATCAGTTTTACTCAAATATTGAGGAAGTACACGATATGATCTCAAAAAATCATACAAAATTACAATGTATTGTATCAAGAGAGGATGTTCTCTTCGGTGAGGCTCAGAAGCCAAATTTATGGGATTATTCTGATGGTATTGACACAATAGATTTTCTAATTTCTTAATAATTTATAAACTCATATTCGCCAATATCGGGATTTACTCTATTATTCCCTAAGATATCTTTTTGAATTGAGATATCCTTTCCTACATCTATACAAGGAGAATTTTCACTTAAATTATAATTATCATCTTCCACAAAAAGTGGATTATCATTCTTAATTATATTAACATAATTTATATTATTTGTATTTACTTTTGGATCAATTGTAATTAATGAGTGATCAAAAGAAAAATTAAAAATACCATTGCTATTTTCTTGAAATTCAATTTCATTTGATAGATTTCCGTATATAATACAGTTAGTAAAACTAGCTTTTTCTAGATCTCTGATGTTTATATTTCCCTGACTATCTTCATAATAATTATTTAGTAAAATTGATGATGTTGATCTTGAATTACGACTCCAAAAGTTTACAAAGGTACAGTGTTTAAAATCATAACTACCACCAATATTACATGCTACAGTATATTGCCCACATTCTCTTACCAATGAATTATTTACTTCTAATTTTGCTCCTTGTCCTAATATTCCAACAGATGACATATTCTCAATAATACAATTATTTATCACTGCAGTAGGATAATTATTTACTACAGTGTCTGCATGAATACCAATTGTACCTTCAGATATTATTGCATAATTGAATTCATTATTTATACTTCCAGGCATAAGCCATATTCTATCCCATTGACCAGGTATATCTTGATACCAGGAATCTAAACGATCTCCCTGAAAGATAACTTCATTTCCAAGTTGACCATTTACTTTTAAAGTTCCACCATCTATCATAGTAAATGGATTACCAACTAATATTCCAGAGTTACTATGTAAATAGACTTTTGTTCCTTCATTTATAATAAGTTGGCATCCAGGATCTACAATTACATATCCGTATATTACATGTGGTTTGTCGTTATTCCATACCTCATTGCAGTCTAACTCATGATACCAAAAACGTATAGTGTCTTCACCATCATATAATTCTCCATATGTATTTGCAGTGTGAAAGTATGCATCTTGTCCGTAGGCAACAAGTTTAACTGCCTGTATCTTTCCATTTGTATTAAATTCGATTTGAGCATTAGTAATTAAAGGATTATTTTGTTGATTCTGATTCATTCTAACCTCAATAAAGATAAAAATACTGTCATTAGATGGTACTTCTAAATTTTTAATATTATTAGATGATACACCATCAACGTTCATAGAATAGACGTTCATATCTTCTCCAGAGATTCTAATATTTGTAATTAGATTAGATTTACTATTGTTATAGATCATTAGTTTTTGGGTTGGAGAGCCTACTGTAGTAAAAACTGTATCAAATATAATGGTGTCTTTTGAAAATGTGAGGGAATTTGAATTATTAGATAAATCTAATTCTTTCTTACATGAAAGTAAGCATATAATTAATAAAAAAATATAGCTAACTAGTTTTGTTTTTTTCATCTTAGCAAAGATAATTAGTTAATTCATATTAAATTAAAATAACAAACAAAAAAAATAATGTTTTAATTATGTTTTTCATTAAATCTTTTTAATTTTGCATTCCAAATATTTAGATAAATGAAAAAAGGGATACATCCAGAAGATTATAGATTTGTAGTTTTTAAAGATACATCTAATGATTTTGCATTTTTAACTCGTTCTTGTGCTCCAGCTAAAGATACTATAAAATGGGAAGATGGGAATGAATATCCTCTTGTGAAGATGGAAATATCATCTTCCTCCCATCCATTCTATACTGGAAAGATGAAATTAGTTGATACTGCAGGAAGAATTGATAAATTTAAGAATCGTTATAAGAATTTAAAGAAATAATATCTGAATTGATATTTTTTAAAACCTCATACTCTTGTGTGGGGTTTTTCTTTACTTTTGTATTTTGAATGCTAATTAGATGAACACTATACTTTTTGATTATAATAGAGAAGCATTTCTTCCGCTCACATTTACTCGCCCAATAGCTGAATTTAGAATAGGTATAAATACTATTAGAGAAAAGTGGGAGTACTATTTTGATAATATTAGTATTAAAACTGAAGATTATTTATCAAAAAAATTCCCTTTAATATTAGAGACTAGCAATCTGTGGATTAATTCAAATATTCTTCCTAATCAAGTTTTAATTGATCAGATAAAAGATCTTGGAGTGGGTAATATACTAATGCTTAATGATATACCTGTTGCATTTTTAGGTCAGAAATATGAATACAAATCTTTAACGAAAATCCAGCTTAAAGGTAAAGTTACAATTTTAAAAGATATATCAGATATTTTTACGATAAATGGATCAGAGATAAAGAATGATTTTGAAAGAATTGTCGAAGGTAAAATTTCTAAAAAATTAGACAGTTTAAGTAAAAAGATTGGAGACTACCCACTATTTATTGAAGAAGGTGCAAATATAATGTCTGCTACTCTAAATTGTACGCATGGACCCATCTATATAGGTAAGAATGCTGAAGTTATGGAGTCTAGTGTTATTAGAGGTCCATTTGCAATGGAAGAAGGCGCTGTAGTTAAGATTGGATCTAAAATATATGGTGATACTACAATAGGTCCATTTTGTAAGGTAGGAGGTGAGCTAAATAATGTTGTGTTTATAGGGTTTTCTAATAAAGCACACGATGGTTATTTAGGTAATTCTGTTATAGGTGAGTGGTGTAATTTAGGTGCAGGTTCTAATAACTCTAATCTAAAAAATAATTATTCAGAAGTTAAGTTATGGAATTATCCATCTGAAAGATTCTTAAGTACTAACTTGCAATTCTGCGGTCTTATAATGGGTGATCATAGTAAATGTGGTATTAGTACAATGTTTAATACTGGAACAGTCGTTGGTGTTAGTGCTAATATTTTTGGATCGGGATTTTCTAGAAATTTCATTCCCTCATATAGTTGGGGTGGACCATCTGGTTTCTCAACATATGAAACAAATAAAGCATTCAAAGTTGCTGAAATAGTAATGCAAAGAAGGCATAGGGTCTTTAATAAAATAGATAGAGATATACTATCTAGTGTATATGATCTTACGAGAAAATATAGGAAGGCTTAAATCTATAATATTTTCAATATTGGTTCACTTTGGCATACCCTTTGCAATATGGTTTAGTTAGAGTATTATATTTTTAAACTGACAAATTGTCAAAAATAATTATGAATAAAGACGAATTACAATTTAGCTCACTATCATTATCAGAGATGATTGAGGAAGATTCAGATTTTTTCCCCTTGTTAAGTCAAGAGGATGAGGATAAGATTGATAAAGAGGAGACGCCAAAAGTTCTTCCATTGTTGCCATTAAGAAATACCGTTCTATTTCCGGGTGTAATTATTCCAATTACAATTGGAAGGGATCGTTCTATAAAATTGGTAAAAGATACTTATAAGGGGAATAGAACTATTGGTGTATTAGCACAAAAGGATCCAACAATTGAAATACCTGAGATAAAAGATTTGCATAATATTGGCACTGTTGCTCATATATTAAAGATGCTTAGAATGCCTGATGGTAATATTACTGCAATTATTCAAGGAAGAAAAAGATTTGAAATTGAAGAATTTATTCAAGAAGAACCATACTTTAAGGCAAAAATTAATAGGTTAGATGAAAATAGACCAGATAAGAATGATAAAGAGTTCGGAGCTATAGTAGATTCAGTAAAGGATTTGGCACTACAAATTATTGACGAATCACCAAATATTCCTTCTGAGGCAACATTAGCAATAAAAAATATTGAGAGCCCATCTTTTGTAATAAATTTTGTTGCTTCTAATATGAATATAAGTTTAGATGATAAGCAATCGTTACTTGAGGAGATAGATCTAAAAGTTAGAGCTAATAAATCTTTAGAGTTTTTAACTAAAGAGTTACAAATTTTAGAAATGAAGAATAAAATTCAATCTAAAGTAAAAACAGATTTAGATAAACAACAAAGAGAGTATTTTTTGAATCAACAGATGAAAGCTATACAGGAAGAGTTAGGAGGTGCTGGTTCTGGACAAGATATAGAGGAAATGAGAGATAGAGCTAAAGATAAGAAATGGAATAAAGATATTGCTATTTCTTTCGAAAAGGATCTTAAGAAATTACAAAGAATGAATCCCGGTATGGCTGATTATTCAGTCCATAGAAGTTATTTAGATCTAATATTAGACTTACCCTGGGGTGAATATTCTGAAGATAGTTTTGATCTAAATAAAGCAAAAAAGGTTCTTGATAGGGATCATTTTGGATTGGATAAAGTTAAAGAAAGAATAATTGAATTTTTAGCAGTATTGAAGATTAAAGGGAATATGAAATCACCAATATTATGTCTTAGTGGTCCACCAGGAGTTGGAAAAACATCTTTAGGAAAATCAGTAGCAGAAGCTTTAGGAAGAAATTATGTAAGAGTTTCACTTGGTGGTTTACGTGATGAAGCAGAAATAAGAGGCCATAGGAAAACCTATATAGGAGCAATGCCTGGAAGAATTATCAAGTCTATAAAAAAAGCGGAGAGTTCAAACCCAGTATTTGTTTTAGATGAGATTGATAAAGTTACTAGAGATATGCATGGCGATCCATCTTCTGCACTATTAGAGGTTCTTGATCCAGAGCAGAATGAAGCGTTTCATGATAATTATCTAGAGTTAGGCTATGATTTATCAAAAGTACTTTTTATTGCTACAGCTAATTCATTAAACACTATTCAACCTGCATTGTTAGATAGAATGGAGATTATTGAAATGAGTGGTTATACAGTTGAGGAAAAAGTAGCCATAGCTAAAAAGCATCTTATACCAAAACAAATAAAGGAGCACGGATTGTTGAAGAAACATTTAGTTTTTTCTAATAGAGTATTGGAATGTATTGTTGATTGCTACACAAGAGAATCAGGTGTGAGAGGATTAGAAAAAACTATAAATAAAGTTATAAGATATGCGGCTAAATGTATTGCTATGAATGAAGATTACAATACAAAAATTGGTTTAAATGATTTAGAAACGATATTAGGTCCAGTTAAGTTTGATAGAGATAGGCTTTTAAATAAAAATGTAACAGGTGTTGTTACTGGTTTAGCTTGGACAAGAGTTGGGGGTGATATTTTATTTATTGAGTCAAGTTTGAGTAGAGGAAAAGGAGAGTTGACTATTACTGGTAACCTTGGTAATGTAATGAAGGAATCTGCAACTATTGCTATGGGATATCTTAAATCTCATGCTTTAGATTATAAGATTGAACCAGATATATTTCAAAAAACGAATGTGCATATTCATGTTCCTGAAGGAGCAACACCTAAAGATGGTCCTTCAGCTGGTATCACTATGTTTACAGCTCTTGTTTCTGCTTTTACAGGAAAAAAGATTAATAATAAATTAGCTATGACTGGTGAGATAACATTAAGAGGAAAGGTGTTAGCCGTTGGTGGTATTAAAGAAAAGATTTTAGCAGCAAAGCGTTCAGGCATTAAAGAAATTATCCTTTCTAAAGATAATAAGAAGGATATAAGTGAAATTAAGGAGTCTTATTTAAAAGGCATAAATTTTTATTATGTTAGGAACATGAAGGATGTAACAGATATTGCACTTAATTAATTTTATATCTTTGTAGTAATATATGATAAATTCAGAGAATGTTAAAATAAACCAATCGGTTGCTATATTGATTGATGGAAATAATATAGAGATGAGTCTTCATTCTCTTATGAACGATAAGATGGCTATGATAAACTTTGACGTCCTTATACCAAAGTTATTAGATAATAGAGGTCTTAATAGACTGATTTATTTTAGAGAAGGAAAGAGTATCTCTTCTAAACTCGCTGAAAGATTACATGAGCATTATCATGGATCAGTAGTGCCTTGTCATAAATCTGCAGATATACCCCTTACTATTAAAGCTACACAATTAGCTCAAAAGGTAGATACTATTATTATTCTATCTGGGGATTCGGATTATATTGAATTGATTCGACACCTAAAAGGAGAAGGTGTCAGAGTTGAAGTTGCTGCTGTAGAAAAAACAACAGCACCAATTGTAAAAGCAGAGGTAGATTATTTTATACCGATTGATGGAGACGACGTATTTGTATATAATAAGCCAACTGGAAAAACGTTTAAAAAAAATAAAATATAAGTATAATAAGTGAGAAGTTTTTATCTAACCTTTTTGTTTATAATCTTCCTCAATCATCTCTTTGCACAAATTGGTGGTGAAAACACATTCGCAGTGTTGGATTTATCTACTTCTGCACGAACTGTTTCTATGGGAGGTGAATTGATAGCAGTATTTGATAATGATATTAATTTAGTTCAATCTAACCCTTCTTTATTAAGAGCCAAAATGGATCAAGGTATTTCTTTTTCTTATGTTGATTATTTTGCTGATATAAACGCTACTTCTGTAAGTTATGCTTTTAATAATGAAAAAATAGGCATGATTTATCTTGGAGCTAAATCATTAGATTATGGAGATTTTACAAGAATTGATGAGACAGGTATTGAGTTAGGTGAATTTACTGCTAATGAAGAAGTATTTACACTTGGTATAGGAAAATCATTAAGTAGTAGATTTAATATTGGTATGAGTATTAATTATGTTAATTCCAAATTAGATAATTATTATTCATCTGCTCTAGCAGCAAGTATAGGTGTATCTTATTTTAATAAGCAAGATAATCTCTGTATGTCTATTTTAGCAAAAGACTTTGGGAGACAGTTAGAGGTCTATGTAGATAAAAGAGAAAGATTACCATTTCAGTTACAATTCGGGATATCTAAAGGTTTGTCTCATTTACCTTTTCGGTTTTCATTAGTAGCTCATCACTTAAATAAATTTGATATAAGTAATAATTATTTGAATCCTACTAAAACTGATCCAGTTACTGGAGAGGAGGTAGTTAATAACGACTCTTTTGGTAAGAAAATGTTAAGACATTTTATTATAGGCGGTGAGCTAAATCCATTTAAGAAGAATTTTTACATTAGAGGTGGTTTTAATTTCCAGAGACGTCAAGATATGATGATAACTACTAGACCTGGTTTAGTTGGTTTTTCTTGGGGTATAGGATTTCGTATATATAAATTTCATCTAAATTATAGTAGAGCTGCTTATCATTTATCAGGTTCTACTAATATTTTTAACTTTTCTACTAACATTTCATCATTCTTATTTTAAAATGGCATTAGATATAATTATAGCAATTGATGGGCATTCTTCATGTGGTAAAAGTACAATTGCAAAATCTATTGCTAGAGAATATAATATTAGATATATTGATACAGGAGCAATGTATCGGGCAATTACCCTATTCTGTTTAAGTAATAATATTGTAAATGATGGAAAGGTTGATATGCCAAAACTTGAATCTCAATTAGACAAGATAAATGTATCTTTTAGATTTAACCCAATTTTGCATAAATCTACAACTATCTTAAATGGTAAGGATGTAGAAAAAGATATAAGAAGTCATAATATTTCAAATCTAGTAAGCATTATAAGTCAGATAAAAATTGTAAGAGAAAAGTTAGTACTTTTGCAAAGAGAAATTGGTAAAAGTAAAGGAGTTGTTATGGATGGTAGAGATATTGGCACTAAAGTTTTTCCAAATGCTGAATTAAAATTTTTTATAACTGCAAAGTCAGAGATAAGAGCTAAAAGAAGATTCAAAGAAATAGACTCAAATGTTATTAGTTATCAGCAAGTTTTAGATGATTTAATCAATAGAGATAAGAGGGATACAAACAGGAAAATTAATCCTTTAAAAATGGCAGATGATGCTGTTTTAGTAGATAACTCTTATCTAATGAAAGAAGAGCAGGATGAACTTATTTTTAAAATTATAAGGGAAAAAATTGAAAGTTACAATTGATAAATATTCAGGTTTTTGTTTTGGTGTTGTTTATGCTATTGAGATGGCAGAGGCAGAGTTGTCCAAATCAGGTAAACTATACTGTTTAGGAGATATTGTTCACAATAATGTCGAAGTAGACAGATTAAATAATATGGGTTTAGAGATTATTAATCATCAACAACTTGGTGATCTTAAAGATTGTAAGGTATTAATCAGAGCACATGGTGAACCTCCTGAAACTTATCATACTGCTCTTAAAAATAATATTCAACTACTAGATGCTTCTTGCCCAGTAGTATTAAAGTTACAACACAATATCAAGGAAGGTTATGAAGAAATTAACAAGATAGATGGTCAAATTATAATTTTTGGTAAAGAAGGTCATGCTGAAGTTCAAGGTCTATTAGGTCAAACTGATGGTAAAGCAATAATTGTTGCCTCTGCTGATGATTTAGATAGAGTAGATTTTACTGCTCCAATTTATATGTATTCTCAAACAACCAAAAGCCCAAAGGCTTTTGCCGAACTACAAGAAGAAATTAGAAAGAGAAAGAAAAAACACGGGAATTCTGATGCAGTAAAATTTATTGTTAATGACACTTTATGTAGGCAAGTATCAGGAAGAGAGCCGCAACTAAAAGAATTTGCAAAGAATAATGATGTAATTATCTTTGTAAGTGGAAAGAAAAGCTCAAATGGGAAGATGTTATTCCAGTCATGTCTAAAAGAGAATCCAAGATCATACTTTATATCAGATGTTGATGAAGTTAAAAATGAATGGTTTTTAGATGATTCATCAGTTGGTATTTGTGGTGCAACTTCTACGCCAAGATGGCTAATGGAAAATGTTGCAGAAAAGATTACTAATATATAATCTTTAAATCTTAAATAAAAAGGATTCTTCTTTTATATTTATTTATATCTTTGCAAACCCTTTTTAATGTGTTTTTATAAGGCAGAAAGGGTTAAAATAAATATAATCACTCTCGGATATTAGACTCATTAAGCCTTATCTGATACGAGATACAAAAAGTAGCATTAAGATGTCAGAAAAAGAAATTAAGAAAACTACAGAAGATGTAGTTGAAGATGCAGAAAATAAGGAAGTGCCAACTTCTCAAATAAATGATTCAGAAAATGAAAATAAAGATTCTGATGATAATACAATTAATATAGTAAGTGATCAATTAGATAATGATGTTGATGATTTATCAAATCAAGCCAATATTGATGATAAATCTGATGAAATAGTTCAAGAAGATGTATTTGAAAAAGTTAAAGTTTCTGTAGAAGTAGATTCTATGGAAGAAATTGACGAAAAACAATTAGATGATTTAAATTCTGGAGATAAAGAAGTTGATGATAATAATTTTGACTGGGATAAATTAGACTCAAATGATTATTCTGAGAAAGAATGGAAAGAGTTAGAAAAGGAATATTTACCTACCTTAAGTTCTGTTGAGGATAAGAAAGTTTTAGATGGTAAAGTAGTTAGAGTAACTGATAGAGAAGTAATTGTAGATATTAACTTCAAATCAGATGGAGTAATTAGCCGTACTGAGTTTCGATATAACCCAGATCTTAAAGCTGGTGATGTAGTTGAAGTATTAGTTGAGAAACAAGAAGATAAAAATGGACAATTAATTTTATCACATAGAAGAGCAAGAGTGTTAAGAGCATGGGAGAAAGTGAACACTGCTGAAGATACAGGTGAAATTGTTGAAGGAGTAATAAAGAGTCGTACTAAAGGAGGTATGATTGTTGAAGTCTTCGGTATTGAGGCCTTTTTACCAGGATCTCAAATTGATGTAAAGCCAATTAGAGATTACGATGAATATGTTGGTAAAAAAATGGAATTTAAGGTACTTAAAGTGAACGAGGCTTTTCGAAATGTAGTTGTATCTCATAAGGCACTTATTGAAGCTGATATTGAAGAACAGAAAAAAGAGATTATGTCTAAATTAGAGAAAGGACAGGTTTTAGAAGGGATAGTTAAGAATACAACTTCCTATGGCGTGTTTATTGATCTTGGTGGAGTTGATGGTCTAATTCATATAACAGATCTTTCATGGGGAAGAATATCTCACCCTGAAGAAATAGTTACTTTAGATGAAAAAATTAATGTAGTGATACTTGATTTTGATGAAGGTAAGAAACGAATTCAGTTAGGACTTAAACAATTAAGTAAGCATCCTTGGGATTCTTTAGATGAGAATTTGAAGGTTGGAGATAAGGTGAAAGGTAAAGTAGTAGTAGTTGCTGATTATGGTGTTTTTGTAGAAATTCAGCCTGGTATTGAGGCACTCTTACATGTTTCTGAAATGTCTTGGTCAACTCATTTAAGAAGTGCTAATGATTTCTTTAAAGTTGGTGATGAAGTTGAGACACAAATACTTACATTAGATAAAGAAGAGAGGAAGATGTCTCTTGGAATAAAGCAAATGCAAGAGGATCCTTGGTCGGTCATTACTAAAAAGTTCCCTGTTGATTCTAAACATAAGGTTAAGGTAATAAACTTTACTAATTTTGGCATTTTTGTAGAATTAGACGAAGGAATAGATGGTTTAGTTCATATATCAGACTTATCTTGGACTAAAAAGATAAAACACCCAGCAGAGTTTACATCTGTTGGAGAGTTTCTTGATGTTATAGTTCTAGAGATAGATATAGAGAATAGAAGAATAAGTCTTGGTCATAAGCAATTGCAAGATGATCCATGGGATACTTACGAAACCTTATTTCTAGAGGGAAGTATTTATAAAGGAAAGATATCAGAGATGTATGATAAAGGAGCTTTAGTCAATTTAGAACATGATGTTGAGGGTTTTGTTCCTAAACGTTTTCTAGAAAAAGATAATGGAACTAATGCTGGAGTAGGAGAAGAATTAGATTTTAAAGTAATAGAGTTTTCTAAAGAAAATAAAAAGATACTATTATCTCATACTTCTATATTTAGAGAAGAAGAAGAAAAAGCTAAAAAGAAGTCAGCTAGGTCAACGAAAACAGCAGTAGAAAAAATTCAAGGTAGACAGAAGAAGTCTACACTGGGTGATTTAGAGGCTCTATCAGACTTAAAGGATAATATTAAGAATGAAGAGGATGAGAAAAATAGTTAAATAATTTAAAACCCCATTTTTTGGGGTTTTTTTTAATATTATATTTGCAATGTAAATGAAACAGAAAAAGGAAATAGTTAATAAAGAAAAATTCAATTTGATTATTGAACGGATTTCTCATCAACTTATTGAAAAACATGCAGACTTTAGTCATTCTGTTTTAATTGGGCTCCAGCCTAGGGGAACACATTTTTGTAAAAGAATATATAAAAAACTTTCAAAATTAATTAAGAAGGATATCTTGTTTGGCACTTTAGATATTACTTTTTACAGAGATGATTTCAGAAGAAGAAAAGAACCTTTGGAACCACAAACAATTGATATAGACTTCCCAATTGAAGGAAAGCATGTAATTTTAATTGATGATGTCTTATATACTGGTCGTTCAGTTAGAGCAGCTATGGATGCAATTTTAGCATTTGGTAGACCTAAATCTATTGAATTAGCTGTTTTAATTGATAGAAGATTTAGTAGGCATTTACCAATTCAACCAGATTATGTTGGTCAAAAGGTTGATGCAATATCTTCTGAAAAGGTAATAGTAGAATGGGAAGAAGTCAAAGGAATTGATAAAGTTATTTTGTTAAATTCAGAAAAATGAATTCATTAACTGTTGATCACTTATTAGGAATTAAATCTTTAACTAAAGATGATATATCCTTAATTTTTAAGACTGCTTATAATTTTAAGAAAATTATTAACCAGCCAATAAAGAAGGTGCCATCATTAAGAGATATAACTGTTGCTAATCTTTTCTTTGAGAATTCAACTCGAACAAAACTATCTTTTGAACTTGCTGAGAAAAGATTGTCGGCAGATGTAATAAATTTTTCATCATCAGTTTCTTCTGTAAAGAAAGGTGAGACTTTAATAGATACAGTAAATAATATTCTTGCAATGAAGGTTGATATAGTTGTTATGAGGCATCCTAATCCTGGTGCTTCAGTTTTCCTTTCTAGACATATTGATGCGAAAATAATTAATGCTGGAGATGGTACACATGAACATCCTACTCAAGCGTTATTAGACTCTTATTCAATAAGAGAAAAATATGGTACTGTTAAAGGAAAAAAAATAGTGATTATTGGAGATATACTTCATTCAAGAGTAGCATTATCAAATATCTATTGTTTAAAGAAGTTAGGGGCTATGGTTTGTGTTTGTGGACCGTCTACATTAATCCCAAAATATATTGAAAAATTAGGAGTTAAGCATATTAACAATCTAAATGATGCATTAGAATGGTGTGATATTGCAAATATTCTTCGTATTCAATTAGAAAGACAAGACGCCAAACACTTTCCTTCTTTAAGAGAATATGCAATGGTTTTTGGTATTAATAAAGAGATTCTAATGAACTTAAATAAGGAAATTACAATTATGCATCCTGGACCAATCAATAGAGGAGTAGAATTAACATCTGATGTGGCAGATTCAGGACAGTCTATTATTTTAGATCAGGTAGAGAATGGAGTAGCTATTAGGATGGCTATCCTATATTTACTTGCTAGTAAGATTACTAAAAATGGAAGATAATATCATTAATGGACATACTCTTGTTTTTACTTTAGGAGGTAATAATTTATTTGAGAATATTACTGTAAAAGATAAGATTGTTAATTTTATTGCTGATTTTTCAACAGTAGAAGTTACAACATTAAATTCTATTAAGAATAGTTTAATTAAGTTTAGCGCATCAATTTCTAAGAAAAAAGGTACATTTGTAATCGTTAGTAAATATTCTTTTGAAGATAAATTGAATATTGTACCATCTTTACAAGAAGCACAAGATTTGATAGAAATTGAAGAGATTGAAAGACAATTAAATGTTTAATTAATAAAAAAAAATGAGGACATATATACTTTTACTATTATTAAGTTTTAGCTGTATTCTTGCCAATGCCCAATGTACGCCGAATTCATTATATCAGGATTCAACATACAATATATGGCCTGATACTATCCAGAATCTACCTCATGTAGATCAAGGTGTAAATTATAATACAACTATAGATTTAAAGACACCAATGACATTGATTGAGGCATCTGGTGGAGATTCACTTCTTACTACAATAGATACTTTAGGTAACTCATATTATATTGGAGATTGGCCAGTTGATAGTATGGTTATGGTAAATATTCTTGGTCTCCCTTCTGGTATTAATATGGATTGTAATACATCAAATTGTGTTTTTGAGGGTAATGAAGTAGGTTGTGCAAATGTATATGGTATTACGAATGATAATGCAGGTACATATCCAATTACAATTGAGGTGAATGTTTATACGCATGGTTCACTTACTATTTTTGGTTTTCCTGTTCCTGTATCAACTGATCTTTATTCTGCTTTAGGTTCTTATGAGACAATTGATGGATATAAATTAGTAGTTAATTCATCAACTAGTATAAATGATCATAATCATTTCACATCTCTTAGTAATTTCCCAAATCCATCTAATGGTATTACAAATATAGAATTCAACTATATAGAAAGTACAAATTTGATTTTTACAGTCAAGGATATATTTGGTAGATTAGTCTTTTCTGATAATATTTCAACTAAAGTAGGTTTAAATAAATATGAATTTGATTATAATCTTCCATCTGGGGTATATATATATGCATTAGAGGGCCATAATAAGACAGTATCAAATAAAATGATTGTTGCAGGTAATTAATGTCATTTAAATTAACTATTCTGGGATGTAATTCAGCAATACCAATTCCAGGAAGAAACCCTACTTCACAGGTACTTAATACAGATAATCAAACATTCTTAATTGATTGTGGTGAAGGTGCTCAAAATGAATTGATTAAGAATAATATAAAGCATCAGAGGATTAGTCATATATTTATATCTCATCTGCATGGAGATCATTATTTTGGATTAATAGGACTACTCACTACAATGCATCTTATGGGTAGGGATAAAGAAGTCCATATATATGCTCATAAGGAACTAAAGTCTATTATTGATCTACAATTATCAACTTCAAATACTGAACTAAGATATCCATTGTTTTTTCATTCAATACCAATTAAAGAAGAGAAGGTACTCTTTGAAGATAAAAATATAATTATTCATAGCCTTATTCTAGAACATCGTATAGCATGTAGTGGTTTTCTATTTAGACAGAAAAAAGTATATAAGAATATTATTAAAAAGAAGTTAATAGATTATAATATACCAATAAATCAAATAATGAAGATAAAAAGTGGTTCAGATTTTCAATTAGAAGATGGTACAATAATACCAAATAGTCAATTGACTATTCCATCTAAACCTCCACATTCTTATTGCTATTGTTCTGATACTAAATATGTAGATTCAAATATTAACTCTATCAAAGATGTTACTGTTTTATATCATGAGACTACTTTTATGAGAGATCTTCAGGAAAAGGCCAAAGAAACAGGACATTCAACTACTTTAGATGCTGCAAATATGGCGAATAAGTCTAATGTCAAAGCACTAATAATTGGACATTATTCATCTAGATATAAAGCTTTAGATGAGTTATTACTAGAAACAAAGAAATATTTTGCTAATACATATTTAGCACTTGATGGTAGCATCTTTGATTTTGATAGAATTTAACTTAATTCTGTTGAATCTAAATATATATATTTGTAATGTAATTTGTTTAATAAGTAATTGTAAATAAAGTAATATTAATATGCGCTTTAAATTAGCATTTATCTTCATACTTTTCCCATCTATTATTCTTTCGCAGAATGGATGGAATATGAATCTATTAGGTTCTTTTTATTATCCAAATACTAATTTAAGTGATATTTGGGGTTGGGAAGATAGTTTAGGTAATGAATTTGCTCTGGTTGGATTAAAAAATGGGTTCTCATGTGTTGATGTAACTAATCCTTCATCACCAATTGAGATGTTCTCAATCCCAGATATGAATTCAACATGGAGAGATATTAAATCCTGGGGTAATTATGCTTATATTACTACAGAAGCAGATGCTGGATTGCTTATAGTAGATCTTACTGATATGACAGGTAATACTTATTGGCATATTAATCAATTTAATAATCCTAATACTGGTAATTCAGTAAACTTCACTTCAGCACATAATTTATATATTGATGAGAATGGGATTGCCTATATTTTTGGTCCTAAAAATAATGGCGTTTATGTTGCTAATAGGGGTGCTATCTTTTTAGATTTGAAAAATAATCCTAGTAATCCTGAATTTCTAGGTTATTGGGATGATTACTATATTCATGATGGTATGGTTAGAGGTGACACAATGTATATTGGCTGTATATATGAGGGTAAACTTTTTGTTGTTGATGTAAGTAACAAGATTAACCCTCAAAATCTTGGTCAATGTAGTACTCCAAATAACTTTACTCATAACGCGTGGATATCTGATGATGGTAATTATGTTTTTACTACTGATGAACAATCTGATGCATATCTTGCAGCTTATAATATATCAGATTTAAATAATATACAAGAGGTAAATAGGGTACAATCCAATCCAGGTTCAAATTCTATTCCACATAATACACATGTTGATGGTAATTTTTTAATAACTTCATATTATAGGGATGGAACAACAGTACATGATATTACTTATCCAAATCATATGATACAGGTTGCTTATTATGATTCATATTCGGGTAGTGGTAATGGGTTTAATGGATGTTGGGGAACTTATCCATTCTTATCTTCTGGGAATATTATATCATCTGATAGAGACAGTTATAATGGTAAAGGAGTATTAAATATTTATGGTCGAGATTTTAATCAGGCATGCTATCTAATGGGAGATATTACAGATGGTGTAAATGGAAATAGTATTATTTCTGCTGATATTACAGTACTAAACTCATTTACGAATGCTCAAAGTAATGTTTTTGGTAGTTATCAGACTGCAGTTGTTGATTCAGGTGTATATCAGGTTGTCTTCTCTAAAAATGGATATATATCTGATACAATGCAAGTAACTCTAGATCATGGAGTTATGACAGTATTAGATGCTATATTATATCCCCCTTGCTATATTAATATATCTATAAATAAAACTAATGTAAGTTGTAATGGAGGAAGTGATGGAAGTGCGAATATACAGGTTTTTGGTGGACAACCTCCGTATGTTGTAGATTGGGGAGTAGCAGATCCAAATTATTTAGCAGCAGGATCTTATCCTGTAACTATCTCAAATGGGATTTGTATAAGAAAGGATACAGTTTTCATCAATGAACCAAGTGCTTTGTATGTTAATACTACAACTACAGACAATCTATGTAATGGTGATTGTAGTGGTAGTATATATTCAAATATTGGTGGTGGTATTCCCCCTTATAATATAGATTGGTATAATAATGGAATATTAGTCTCAAATCTAATGAATGTAAGTAGTTTATGTGCAGATAATTATAATTTTATTTTAACTGACAGTAATAATTGTATAGAAAGTGGTATGTTGAGTATTTCTGAACCAGCTATTTTATCTTCTAGTATATCTTCTGATTCTATTTTATGTTACGGTGGCTCAAGTAATGTAACTGCATATCCTTATGGTGGAGTTTCACCATATTCTTACAATTGGAGTAATAATACAAATACACAAACAACTATACTCCAGGCGGGATTACACTATATAACAATAAGTGATACGAATGGATGTTCTGTAACAGATAGTATATCTATTCCACAAAATGATTCTATCTCTTTCATTAATGTTGTTAATGATATTTCATGTAATGGATTTGCAGATGGAGAAATAAGTGTCAATATTACAGCTGGAGGTAGTCCTCCTTTTCAATATTCTATAGATAATGGGGTAAACTTTCAGACTAATCATTCATTTACAAATCTTGCAGCTGGAGTATATAGTATCGTGATTATGGATACAAACTTATGTTTAAATAACAAGTTAATTACATTAGTTGAGCCTTCACTCTTAAGCTCAAATATTACTATTAATGATGTTACTTGTAATGGTTTATGTGACGGAAGTATTCAGATAAATGTTAGTGGTGGTACTCCAAGTTATATTTATAATTGGAATGGTTACAACCCTAATGCTTTATGCGCTGGAAATTTTGTATTTAATGTTAGTGATGCTAACTCATGTTCACTTAATATTACAGGTGTTATTTCTGAACCAAGTAATATTAGCACTCAAATTTTACAGAACATAAATGACCTTGATGCCCTTGTAAGTGGGGGAGTTCCTCCGTATTCATTTTTATGGAATACAAATGAGATTACATCCACAATAACACCAAATATAAATGGTATTTTTTGGCTTCTTGCTTATGATAATAATGGGTGTGTTTCTGACACTTCTTTTATCCTATACGATAATATACTAACAAATTTTGCAGAAACTTTACATTCTAATAAAATAACTAAAGTGTTAGATTTATTTGGTAGAGAGATTAAAATAAACACATATCAAAGAATCCTACTATACATTTATAATGATGGAAGGGTTGAGAGGAAGTTTGTAATTTATTAATTTGTATTTTATGAATTTTAACCGCCGACAATTTTATAGTTATAACCCTCTTTATTAAGAATATCTATTATTTTATCTCTTACATTACCTTGTATTATAATATCCCCATCCTTAACACTACCACCAACCCCACATTTAACTTTAAGTAATTTATTAAGATTCTTTTTATCCCTATCTTTTCCAATAAAATTTTTAATTATTATAGCAGTCTTCCCAGCTCTATGCTTATCAATACATATTTCTAGTAACTGTTTATTAGGATCTATAGTTTCTATGATATTATTTTCTACAATATATTTAAAATCTGGATTGGTTGAGTAGACTACTCCCTCTCTTTTCTTTCTATCTTTTTTCATAAGGCGAAAATATTTTTAATGATTTTGGATTGGATTTAATTGTGATAGGGCTTTCAAATTTCTTGGGCTCACCATCTAAATGTATTAATTTAACATTAGTATTTATAACCATTTTTTCAGATTTTATTATTTCTACATATTTTGACAAATATAGTCTACCAGTTATTAATCTTAATAATAATGATGGTATTTTACATAAAGGAAACTCTTTAACAATTACAAAATCAATCAGTTGATCGTCAATTTTTGCAGTTGGAGAGATTGTATAATTATTACCATATTGACTTGCATTAGCAAACGCAATAAGATATGCTTTTATTTTTTTCTTTATATTATTATATTCTATAGTATAAAATTGTGGACTATAGAATAATTCCTTTATAATTATTCTCATATAATTAGAAAGTCCACGTTTTTTATTTTTTCCAAATAGATTTGCAATATGTGCATCAAATCCAATACCAGATACATTTACAAATGTCTCTCCATTTACAGAACATGAATCAATTAGACTAAACTTACTTGTGTTAAGTTGAATAATTGCCTTAGTAATAGTACTACTCATTCCTATATGATTTGCAAATCCATTTCCAGAACCACATGGTATGACTCCAATTCCAACTTTACTTCCAATTAATGCCTTCGCACATTCATTTACAGTTCCATCACCTCCAACTGCAACAATAACATCAATATTTTCTTTGATTGCTTTATAACTTAATTTAGTTGCATCACCTTGTTTTTCTGTATAAAAAATATCATATGTGAATTGTAGATTATTCTTTATTTTTTTTTCAATATATTTATGCTTCCCTGTTCCAGATATTGGGTTAATTATGAATCTAATTTTCATATATTAATCTATTTTCAATCATTCTGTTATTATAATGTTGCTTTATTGCTTTTAGTTTTAAAACATCATTCATATTTAGTTGTATTTCATTAGATAATGCCCAATCATTATACATATTGTAAACTTCTTCTTTATTGATAATAATCCCATTATCAGTTATGAATGTATATTCATTTTGCAAGAAGCTAATAGACCAGCTATCATTGTATGATATTGGTTTTCCAAATGCGAAGAATGGTTTATTATATCCCAGCAATTCTAAACATGTAGGCATAATATCAATCTGCTGTGATATTTCTTTTATATTACCTGTTACAGTACTATCTCCGCTAAATACTATTAATGGAATGGCATATTTTCCAATTTTATTTTTATATAGATTATTGTATCTGCTACCGCATGTATGGTCTGCAGTAATTATAAATATAGTTTCTCTAAACCACTTCTCACTCTTTATTTGATTAAAGAATTTACTTAATGAGAGATCAGTATACTTTACAACGTTGTAAACATCTTTCGATTCAGTAAATTTATTTTTGTATTTATTTGGAATAACAAATGGTGGGTGAAGACTCACAGTAAAGAAAGTGCTAAAAAAAGGCTCTTGCTCATTATTTAAATTTTCAGCATAAAATTTAAGAAAATCTTCGTCAAATATACCCCACGTACCATCATAATCTTTCATGTTATTATATTCTTTTAGGCCAAAATATTTCTGAAATCCAGCCTTTAAACTAAAACTATCAAACCCCATAGTTCCTTTAAAGCCACCGTGATAGAATGATGTTGTATATCCTTCTTTGGCTAAAATTGAGGCTAGACTTTTAAAATTATTTTGAGCATATGAAGAAGTTATGAGTGGATTAGTCATAAGCATAGGTATTGAAGCGGTTATTGCTGGAAGTGCTTCTATGGACTTTAACCCAGTCGAAAATGCATTTTCAAAAACTAGACTATGTTTCATTAAGCTATCTATGAATGGTGTATGTCCATCTTTTACATACCCGCTAACAAATTCTTTAGATAGACTTTCCATTATAAGAATAATAATATTTTTTTTGTTAAATTCTAAATTTTTAAAGTGATGATTTGGTGTATAGATAGAATCTAATATTTCAAAACTGAAGTATTCTTTTTTATTTAATTTTTGTTTTCCAATAGAATGTAAAATACAGAAAGGAGTATTAAGAATTAATGCGGTATTTTTAGAATATGAAATTTCCCCTGCATTTATTGGTTTAATAGGCTTAAGCTGTAACCCTCCTCTTACTGAAACAATAAATATACCTATCCCAATAATAAATGTAAAAGAGCTAGTTAAAATATTTCTAGTATTTAATAACAATACTTGCTTTGGTATATATTTTATTTTGAATAAAAAATACAATTGGATTATTGTAAATATTGTGATTGGCCAGTACTCTTTTATATATTGCGGTATAATATTTTTTGAATCCTGACCTAATTGTAGAAGTTTAAAGAAATCTATAGTAGATCTTTTTTGAGTAAATCGGAAATATTCAATGTCAATATTATTAAGTAAAATGAAAGGGATATTAAATGAATAGAATATGATATTTGTAATTTTTCTATATATATCTCTTTCTCTATATTTATTAGGAATTAGGAGTAATAATAACAATGGTATATTTATATAAAAAAGTACAGAAATGTCAAATCGAATACCTTCAGCAAATTCAAGAAGAGAATAAACAGCAAAACTATCGAGATTATTATAAAACAGGAATAATCTACTTGATGTGTAGATTATAATTAGATATAATATTCTTTTTAGGAAGGTATTTAAGTAAATCACTTACATAATTTATTTGCATCCGCAATTATTATCTCCAACACTTTCTTTCTTATAGAGTCTCTTTACTAGATAATAAATTACAAATACTGATACTAAAATTAATACTAATTCTTGCCAACTCATAATTGTGTATTTTTTTACAAAGTAAATAATTATTATGGTAATTTTGTCATTAATTATCTATACAATGCAATATAATAAAAAAGGTATCAATCTTGAGCAGCTAATACAGCTTTACAAAGATTTATTATTACCCAGAATGGTAGAGCAGAAGATGTTAATTCTTTTAAGGCAGGGTAAGATTTCAAAGTGGTTTTCTGGAATTGGACAAGAAGCAATCTCTGTTGGTGTTACATCTGCATTAGATATTGATGAGTATATTCTTCCAATGCATAGGAACCTTGGTGTATTTACAACTAAAAAAGTTCCATTAGATAGGTTATTTGCACAGTTTCAGGGAAAACTTAATGGTTTTACTAAAGGAAGAGATCGTTCATTTCATTTTGGCTCAAAAGATCATCATATTGTTGGAATGATTTCACATTTAGGACCTTAATTAGGGGTTGCAGACGGAATTGCTCTATCAAATAAGTTACAAAATAATAATAAAATTACTGCAGTTTTTACAGGGGATGGAGGAACTAGTGAAGGTGATTTTCATGAAGCCTTAAATGTTGCTTCTGTATGGGATCTTCCAGTAATTTTTGTTATTGAAAATAATGGGTATGGACTCTCTACTCCTAGTTCAGAACAATTTAGATGTAAGACTTTTGCTGATAAAGGAATAGGTTATGGTATTGATGCATATACTATTGATGGAAATAATATATTGGAAGTATATAAGGCTGTAAGAAATATAAAGAAACAAATTATAAAGAATCCCCGACCTATTATACTTGAATGTTTAACATTTAGGATAAGAGGTCATGAAGAAGCTTCTGGTACAAAATATGTTCCTAAGGAATTGACAGATCAATGGTCTAAACTAGATCCGATAGATAATTTTGAGAATTTTCTACTAAATGAAAATATAATAACTGAAAAGAAAATTAATAGTATTAAGAAAGATTTTAAGAAAAGAATTGATATAGCATGGGAATTAGCAGAGAATGAGTCAGATATTAGTTCTAATATTCAATTAGAATTATCTGATGTTTATAAGCCATTTGATCAAGATATAGTTGATCCAAGTGATAAAAAAAAGGAAAAAAGATATATTGATGCATTATCTGATGGTTTACGTCAGTCTATGCAGAAGTATGATAATTTGGTTATTATGGGGCAAGATATAGCTGAATATGGTGGTGTATTTAAAGTTACAGATGGTTTTCTTAAGGATTTTGGCAGGGCAAGGGTACGTAATACCCCAATTTGTGAATCTATAATTATTAGTGCAGCATTAGGTTTATCTATAGGAGATAATAAAGCTATTGTTGAGATGCAATTTGCTGATTTTGTAAGTTCTGGATTTAATGCTATAGTAAATAATATTGCTAAAACTCATTATAGATGGGGTGGAAATGCTGATATTGTAGTACGTATGCCAACAGGAGCAGGAGTTAGGGCAGGTCCTTTTCATTCTCAATCCAATGAAGCATGGTTTACTCATACACCTGGATTAAAAGTAGTTTATCCAGCATTTCCTGAAGATGCAAAAGGTCTACTAAACTCATCTATTAATGACCCTAATCCAGTAATGTTTTTTGAGCACAAGGCATTATACAGAAGTTGCTCTGATTATGTTTCTGATGATTATTTTACAATAAAATTAGGTAAAGGGAAAATAATAAGAGAAGGAGATATGGTATCTATAATTTCTTATGGTTTAGGAGTTCATTGGGCTTTAGAGGTTCTAGAAAGAAATCTAGATATTTCTGCTGATCTGATAGATTTAAGAACACTGGTTCCACTTGACAAGGATATAATATTCCGTTCAGTTAAAAAAACAGGTAAAGTGATAATACTTCATGAGGATTGTATGCTTGGTGGTTTTGGTGCAGATATTGCATCATTAATATCTGAAGAGTGTTTTGAAGATTTAGATGCTCCAGTAATACGTTCAGCATCTTTAGATACACCGGTACCATTTGCATCATTTCTTGAGGATCAATTTTTACCAAAAGAAAGATTTGAGGATCAGTTAAAGAGATTATTAGCCTATTAATTTAGCATCATATATTATTTCTAGAATCTAATCTGGAAAAAAATCACGATATTTGCATCTCATAATTTATATTAAGATGAGAATTACAATAGTTGGTTCAGGATATGTTGGTTTAGTTACTGGTGCTTGTTTTGCTGAAATGGGTAATATAGTAAGTTGTATTGATAAGGACACTTCAAAGGTTGAAAATTTAAGGAATGGTATTATACCAATTTATGAGCCTGGTCTAACGCAAATGATTGAAGAAGGTTGTAAGAAAGGAGTATTAACCTTTAGTAATAATCTAGAGAAATCGATAAATAAATCAGATATAGTTTTTATAGCAGTTGGAACTCCACAAGATGAAGATGGAAGTGCTGATCTTTCTTATGTCATAAATGTTGCTAAAGAAATAGGTCAAGTAATGAATCATTCCTTAATTGTCGTTGATAAATCTACTGTACCTGTTGGTACTGCTGAGAAGGTAAGAGAAACAATCAAGAAACAATTAGAAATAAGAGATATAGATATTACTTTTGATGTAGTTTCAAATCCTGAATTTTTAAAGGAGGGTACTGCTATAAAAGATTTTATGCAACCAGATAGAGTAATTATTGGTTCAGATAATGATAATAGTATTAAAACTTTAAAAGCACTTTACAGACCGTTTACAATCAATAGAGAAAGATTTATTCAAATGGATATAAGAAGTGCTGAAATGACAAAGTATGCTGCTAATGCCTTTTTAGCTACTAAAATTAGTTTTATGAATGAGATATCTAATATTTGTGAAAGAGTTGGTGCTGATGTAAATATGGTGCGTATGGGTATTGGTAGTGATAATAGAATAGGGTATAAATTCATATATCCTGGATGTGGTTATGGCGGTAGTTGTTTCCCAAAAGATATTAAAGCATTAGAAAAAACAGCCAAAGAATATAATTATAATGCAAAAATTTTAGAAGCAGTAGAAAGTGTAAATTCTGAACAGAAAAAGGTTATTGTTAATAAGATAATAGATAGATTCTCTGAAGATCTAAATGGTAAATGCTTTTCTATTTGGGGTCTTAGTTTTAAGCCAGGAACAGATGATATGCGTGAAGCTCCATCAGTTATCATAATCAATGAATTAATTAATAGAGGTGCAAGGATAAGAGCTTATGATCCTAAAGCTATAAAAGAAGCGAAAATTCAATTTTCTAGTCATAAAGATAGAATTACATTTCACAAGGATAAATATGAGGTACTTGATAGTACTGATGCTCTGATTTTAATAACAGAGTGGAAAGAGTTTAGAAGCCCTGATTTTACTAGGATAAGTAAACTTCTAAATAATAAAATTATATTTGATGGTAGGAATCAGTATGATAAAATAATGTTAGATCAATATGATTATGAATATTATCAGATTGGCGTTAAAATTTCTGGTAAATAAATCTTTTAGAAACTAATGAAACATAACTTCTCAAAAATAAAATTATTTCTCACAGATGTTGATGGTGTTCTTACAGATGCTGGGATGTATTATACAGAGAATGGTGATGAATTTAAGAAATTTTGTGCGTATGATGGGATGGGATTCCAGCTTTTACAGCAAATTGGATTAAAAGTTGGGATTATTACATCAGAAGATAGGACATTAAACAAAAGAAGAGCGACTAAGCTTGGTTTAAATTTTGATTTTCATGGAGTTAAAGATAAACTTAAGTTAGTTAAAGATTTATGTGAAAGAGAAGGACTTTTATTAGATGAGGTTTCCTATATTGGAGATGATGTAAATTGTTATAAATTATTGTTAAATATTGGTGTTGCTGCCTGCCCATTTAATGCTATCAAAAAAGTTAAGGATATACCTAATATAATTCATCTAAATAAGAGTGGTGGCGATGGTGCTGTTAGAGAATTAGCAGATATGATAATTTCTTCTAGATTTTAGATATTTGATGGTTAATGTAATTTTATTTTTGAAATTAATATTTTGTTCAATAATGATTATTTAATAACTAAATATGAATAAAGAAGATAAAATTTATATTGCTGGGCACAATGGGATGGTAGGTTCTGCTATTTATAGGAAAATTCAAGCTAATGGTTATAATAATATAATTGTTGTAGACTCTTGCGATTTAGATTTAAGAAACCAGAATGCAGTTGAAAAGTTTTTTATAGAAGAAAAGCCAGACTATATTTTTCTTTCAGCAGCAAAAGTTGGCGGTATAATGGCAAATAAAACATACAGGGCTGATTTTCTGTATGATAATTTAACAATAGCTATTAATGTTATCCATGCAGCTTTTAAGAATAATGTTAAGAAATTGCTATATTTAGGTAGCTCGTGTATATATCCAAGAAATGCAAAACAGCCAATAATAGAAGATGATTTACTAACTGGTCGTCTCGAAGAAACAAATGAACCGTATGCTATCGCTAAAATTGCAGGAATTAAACTCTGTGAGAGTTACTTTGATCAATACGGTTGTAATTTTATATCTGCTATGCCAACTAATTTATATGGTCCTAATGATAATTATGATTTAGATAATTCACATATTATTCCAGCATTACTTAGAAAATTCTTTGAAGCTGTAAAGAATAATAAGGATGAAGTTGAAGTTTGGGGAGATGGATCTCCTTTAAGAGATTTTATGCATGTTGATGATTGTGCAGATGCTTGTATATTTTTAATGAATAATTATAATGATAAGCAATTTATTAATATAGGTACTGGTATAGAAATAAGTATTAAGAATGTAGCAGAAATAATCAAGAGAAAATTGGATTTCACTGGAATAATTAATTATCACACCTCATTTCCTAATGGGACCCCTAGGAAATTAATGGATGTAAGAAAAATAAACTCACTAGGGTGGAAGCATAGTATCTCCTTTAATGATGGTATTGATCAGATTATTGAGATATTAGAAGACGAACTTCGTAAATATTAAAGATCTTGAAAATTTTGATAATAGATAATTACGATTCATTCACATATAATTTGTATCATTATGTATCCAGTTTTGGAGAAAGCGTGAGAGTTATTAAGAATGATATGATTTCTTTTGATACGCTTGTAAAATATGATAAGATTATTATCTCACCTGGGCCAGGGTTACCATACGAACATAAAAATATACATAATATAGTTAAACAATTTGCTTCTTCGAAAAGCATTCTAGGAGTTTGTCTTGGTCATCAAGCTATCGCAGAGTCTTTTGGTGCAAAACTTAAGAACTTAGATCAAGTTTTACATGGAGTTTCTTCTGATATTATTTTAATCAAGGAAGATAGTTTATTTAATAATATTCCAAATAATATTAGAGTTGGACATTATCATTCATGGGTCATTGATCAAGAAACACTTCCTGATTGCTTTTATATTACCTCAAAAAGTAATAATGGAGATATAATGTCTATTTGCCATCAATCTTATGATTTAAAGGGATTGCAGTTTCATCCTGAATCGGTTCTTACTAAGTATGGATTATTAATGATAAGGAATTGGATTTATTCTTAATAGTCTATATCAATCCAATCTTTTTTCTTTTCTAGTTTTAAATCTTGAAGTACAGATGCTTTAACACGTATTGTAAGAGTATAGCTTTTATGGTATCCTATTGGTATCCAGTTAAATAGCATTTCCCAGCAATGTAAATCACGATAAACATTTATTGTGGAGTATGTAAGTTCATGTTCTTTAAAATCATAACCAGAACGGAATCCAATTTTCCATTTTGGTGTAATTTTAATATCACCTGAGAAATTTAAAGATTGGATAGGGTCTGCTGCATATATTGAGCTATTTTCTTTATTATAGGTTATAGAATAATTAATTCCTAAATTCCATGGTATTTTATATTTAGCACCATCCTTTTTTTCATCTATGTCTTCATTAGTATCGTTAATAAATGTATTTTGGTTCATATTTAACCCTATAGTTGAATTTGCACTTGAGAATCTTGCTAATCTTCCATTTTTAAGTTCAAGTTGATTAATTCTAATACCCAAATTATTTAGAACATATGGATCATATATGCTAGATAGTGTTAAGTCTAGAAAACCAAGTAGTCTTGTTCTTGCATTTAGATTGATACTTGAAAAATTTAGTGAATCTGCAAAAAGATTATATGAGGTAGATAGACCCATACTCTGTAAAATTGTTATTTTCTTTAAAGTTTCGGTTGAGTCATTTCTTTGTCGAACTTTCATATCAAATATATTCCCAAGATTAAAATTTAGGTTACCATTTTCAGAATTTCCTGGACTACCATAGATTCCATTTTGCATAATACTATACATTTGCGTGTTACCTAGGGAGTCTGAAACTACACGTTTATAGTAACCATACTTATCTTTACTAAAATCTGGTCGGTATGAGAAATTAATACTTGGTGTCAGAACATGTCTGATTGCTGCAATTTTACCTTTTTTGAATTGTTTAATTCCATATAATTTTGTGTTTAATGTTGCGGCTATACTATAATCATGAGCCCTAGTAAATTTTTGTATAGTATCTGTTTTTATTGAATTTCCATTCCAACTTTTACTTATCTGACTTAAATACCATCTTTCATTGAAATTAATTCGTGGAGATAAGGTAAAATTTCTTAATATTTTTATTGATGTGCTGATTGGAATTGTATGTTTAATCCCATTTCTAAACTCTGATAATGTATTCTTATTAAAAAGTAAAGAATCTGCAACTGATATTTCGTTTTTAGAATTTAAATCATAACTAATACCTATCTTATCATACCAATGTCGCTTAACAGATCTACCAAGATTTTTAAAAGGAAAAATTCTATTCATGCTAAAATTAACAGTTGGTAAAGTTAAGCTTACTTTATTAGTTGTTGAATTCTGACTATGTCTTAAATTTACAGATAAATTAAAGGGTGTTCCTGTCCATTTTTTATTAAGACTTATACTTGATGTAAAAGTATTGCTTAAGTAATCATTAGCATTATATGAATTGTTTCTATGGTATGTACTAGTTCCAGCATTCACATTTGCAGAAAAAAGCAAGGAAGGATTAGCTTTAGGATCTTGTTTATGATTCCATCTAATAAAAAAATCTTTTTTTAAGCTATAATCAGGCAAACCCACTTCACTATTAATCATTCTGCCATAGCTAAGATTTATACTTCCATTATATCTATATCTTTCTTTGTACCTAAATAATGTTTTTGTTGACCAGCTACCTTTAGTATATATATCAGCTCTAAGTGCTATATCCATTTTTTGATTAAGAATAAGATAATATCCACCGTCTTTAAGAAAAAATCCAAGGTTGTCAGATTCTCCGTACGATGGCATTAAAATTCCAGAACTTTGCCTGTCATGATTTGGAAAGAATCCAAAAGGTAGAAATAATGGAGTTGGTATATTAAAAGCAGTTAAATAAGCAGGGCCAGATATTATTTTCTTTCCTGGTATTACTTTTATTCGATTAGATCGTATTGTAAAATGAGGTTTTTCAGCATCACATGTTGTATATTCACCCTTCTTAAGATACATTATCTCATCATTAGTCTTTTTAACCTTTCTCCCATGAATATATCCCTCACCTTCTTTTGTTCTGAGTTCTTTAATTATACCTTTTTTACTTTTATAGTTATAGATCATTTCTTTTGCTGTAAATACTTTCCCATTGTCAATAAATTGTGGATTGCCAATTTTTTTACCGGTTGAATCATTTACTCCTGAAGCATATATAGTGTGATCTATCCAATTAATTTCAATATAATTTGCTTTTATTTCAGTATCTTCATATTTTATATATGAATCCCCATAAAGCTTTATCTTATAGTTTTTAATATCAAAATGCATTGAATCAGTTGCATCATAAAGTATATTATTCATTAGCACTCCTTCTCTAATACTATCAGGTGATAGTGTGTCACAGTTTAATTCTATAGCTAAAGAGTTATTAGCGAATACTGTTAAAAAGATAATTAATTGGAGAATCCTATACCTTTTTAAATACAAATGAATAATGTTATATTTGTTACTCAACTTATATTGAATGTTTATTGTGCCAAACTTAAATAAAATCTATCATTCTAAACTTCATAACTATAAACGAATAATTGTATTTTTTCTTTTAATTATAGGCATTGTATTTTCATCTCAATCTCAAACAACCCAAAATAGTGTAAGAAAGATTGTTATTGACCCTGGTCATGGCGGAAAAGATTCTGGTACAATGGGAACAAAGAGATATAAAAAATATGAGAAAGATATAGCATTATCTATATCACTTAAATTAGGTTTGTATATCGAGAAGAATTTTCCGCAGATAGATATTATTTATACTAGAGAATCAGATATTTTCCTTGAACTTAGGGAAAGGACAGAATTAGCTAATAAAACAGATGCAGATTTGTTTATCTCTATACATTGTGATGGTTTTACAAACCCAAGCGCTTCTGGTGCAAGTGTATTTGTAATGGGAATGAGTAAACTTAAAGCTAATATGGATGTTGCAATGCGAGAAAATTCAGTTATTTACATGGAAGATAATTATAAGGAAAAATATGAAGGGTTTGATCCTCAAACAGCAGAAAGTTATATTGTTTTTAGCCTTATGCAAAATACTTATTTAGAGCAAAGTATTTCATTTGCAGAAGATGTAGAGAATGAGTTTTCTTCTAGAGCTAAACGTAAGAGTAGAGGAGTAAAACAAGCACCTTTTTATGTTATTAGTAGAGTCAATATGCCATCAGTTCTAATAGAAACAGGTTTCTTAACTAATCCAGAAGAGGAAGATTATTTACATACAGTTGAAGGTCAAGATTATATTGCTTCTGCAATTTTTAGAGCTTTTAGAAGTTATAAAGAAAGAATTGATAAAGCAACTTTAAGATTAACAGAAATACAAAAAAGAGAGGAACAAGCTTCTAAAGATAATATAGAAGCAAAGGAAATTGTTTCAGATAAAGATATAGAAAAAGAAGAAATAAAACCTAATATTATATACAAAGTGCAAATTGGAACCTATCTTAAGGAGATGATGAATACTGATAAGTTTAAGGACTTAACTCTTGAAGAAACATTTAATAATGGAACCTATAAGTATAGTGTTGGTAATACTTCTAGTAAAGATGAAGCAGATAGATTAAAGAAAATTATGCGTGAAAAGGGTTTCAATGGGGCGTTTGTTATTGCTTTTAGTGATGGAATTAGAATAAATGTAAAAGAAGCATTAAGTTTGCAGAATAAATAATAAAATTATAATGAGTAAATTATCAAATGAAATAAAGATTGGTTTTCTTGCTGTATTATCTATAATACTATTAGTTTGGGGACTTAATTACCTTAAAGGTAGTAATTTATTTGATGATAGTAGGCGGGTATATGCTATCTATTCAAATATAGGTGGACTACAAGAGGGTTCAGGTGTTTCCGTGAATGGATTCAAAGTTGGATTAGTTAAAAAGATATCTCTATTAACAGAAGAAAACTATGCTTTATTAGTTGAATTAAGTATTGAGAATAATATAGATATTCCTATCAATAGTATCTCAAAGATTGTTAATGAAGATATAATGGGTACAAAGGGAGTATCCTTATTATTAGGTAATGCGGATATGTATATAAAAGATGGAGATACCATAGTATCTGATATAGAAGGAAGTTTGAAGGAAGAAGTAAATAAACAGGTTCTTCCATTAATGAATAAATCAGAGGAATTGATTTCTTCTATTGACTCTGTTGTTACTGTCATTACTACTGTTTTAAGTAAAGATGCTCGAGAGAGTCTAACAAATAGTTTAGAGAGTCTTGATAATACTTTTTCAACAATGTCTAAAACTATGATGACAGTAAACCAGATTGTTGATAAGAATGATGATAGAATTTCTAGTATTATAAAGAATATTGAAGATAACAATGATGTGATAACTAATATTCTAAAAAACTTCTCTGATCTATCTGATGACATAGCTAAATCTAACATTAAAGATTTACTTGCAAGTATTGGAGATTTATCTATGAAGATAAGTTCATCAGAAGGTAGTCTTGGTATGTTTATAAATGATAAGGATCCATATATGAATCTTGAGAAATCTTCAGAAGAATTGGAAGAATTAATTAAAGATATTAAATTAAATCCAAAAAGATATGTTGGTTTTTCTGTTTTGGGTGGGAAATCAAAATCTTACAAAAAATAGTAAGGAGAATAAGTATGGATAAATCAAATATTATATTTACTTGTATTTTGATTCTCGCATTAGGATTGTTCTCTTATAATCTTTGGAAGATAGTTAGGAATATAAGATTAGGAAAATCAAAAAATCGATTTGACCAACCATTAAAGCGTACTAAAATATTATTAAAGATAGCTTTTGGACAAACTAAGTTATTTGTACGTCCTGCTTCGGGAATTTTACACGCTCTTGTTTATTGGGGATTTTTAGTGATTACTATTGGTACAGTAGAAATGATGGTAGATGGTATATTTGGTTTAGATAGATCTTTTGGTGTATTGGGTGGTTTCTATGATATGGCTACAGCTTCTGGAGATATTATGGCGGTTTTAGTTTTAGTGTCTTGCCTTATGTTTATGTTCAGAAGGCTATTCTTAAAGATTAAGAGGGTTTCTGGTAATGAGATGAAGAAAACGTCATCAATTGATGCAATTGTTGCTTTGGTAATTATCGTTTTTTTGATGGTTTCACTACTTACAATGAATATTGGTTACATAGGAATCCATCCTGACAGTTATTTTGGGTCTTTTCCTATAAGTAGTTTTTTACTTCCTTATTTTGCTAATTGGAATTTGTATTTGCTTCATGATATTAGTTGGTGGACTCATATCATGTTGGTATTAATTTTTCTTAATGAATTACCTTATTCAAAACATTTTCATGTGGTTATGTCAATTCCTAATGTTTATTTTTCAAATATTGAAAATTTGGGTAAAATGGACAATATGGCTTCTGTTACTAAAGAAGTTAAACTTATGTTAGATCCTAACGCTGATCCGTATGCATCTCCATCTGTTGACGCTCCACCTCCAGAAGCATTTGGTGCTAAAGATGTAACTGATTTAAATTGGGTGCAATTAATGAATTCCTATTCCTGTACTGAATGTGGAAGATGTACTTCGGAATGCCCAGCTAATCAAACAGGCAAACTACTTTCACCGAGAAAGATTATGATGGATACTCGCCAAAGGCTGAAAGAAGTTGGAAAGAATATTGATAAACACGGTAAAGATTATAGAGACAATAAATCTTTGTTAAATGATTATATCTCACCAGAAGAATTATGGGCCTGTACTACTTGTAATGCATGTACACAGGCTTGTCCTTTAAATATAGATCCTCTTTCCATTATAGTAGATTTAAGAAGAAATCTAGTAATGGAAGAATCAGCTGCTCCACAAGAGCTAAATATGATGTTTAATAATATAGAAAATAATGGAGCTCCTTGGCAATTCCCAGCAGCTGACCGATTAAAATGGAAAGATGAATAAATTAGTAGAAAAGATAGTAGACGGAGAACATATTTCTCCTGTATTACCAGATAATATTAAAAATTATTTAATTGATATTGACGGTACTGTTTGTGATGATATACCTAATGAAGAGCCAGAAAGAATGGCAACTGCTAATTTATATCCTGACGCTTTAGAAACTTTAAATAGTTGGTATGATCAAGGACATTATATTACCTTCTTTACTTCTAGAGTGGAAGAACATAGACAGGTAACAGAAGTATGGTTGAAAGAGAATGGTTTTAAGTACCATGGATTACTTATGGGAAAACCTAGAGGAGGTAACTATCATTGGGTAGATAATCATATTGTTAGGGCTACTAGGTTTGATGGTAAATTTACTGACCTTATTGATAAGAAAGCTACTATTCAAGTTTTTAAATCTTAATTAATGAGTGAACTGTATGTAAAAACAATGGCCGAATTTATGGCAGAAGGGAAGGAAGCAGATGTCCTTTTCTGGGTAGGTAGTGCTGGTAGTTTTGACGATAGAGCAAAGAAAATTACTAAAGCTTTTGTTCAGATAATGAATAAGGCAAGAATTAATTTTGGGGTTCTAGGCACAGAAGAATCATCATCAGGTGATGCAGCGAAAAGAGCAGGGAATGAGTTTTTATTTCAAATGCAAGCGATGACAAATATTGAGGTAATGAATGCGTACAAGGTAAAGCATATAGTTACTACTTGTCCTCATTCTTATAATACGATAAAGAACGAATACCCATCTTTAGGAGGAAAATATACGGTGCAACATCACACTGAGTTTATTTCTGACTTAATTGCTGAAGGTAAATTAACTATTAAAGCAGATTTGAAAGACAAGCAGATAGTTTATCATGATCCATGTTATTTAGGTAGAGCTAATGGGGTTTATGATAGTCCAAGGTTTTTAATAAGATCTTTAGGTGTTGATGTAGTAGAAATGAAGCGATCTAAAAGTAGATCTTTTTGTTGTGGAGCAGGAGGGTCTCAGATGTTTAAAGATGCCGAAAGAGGTGATAAAGAAATCAATATTGATAGAACTGAAGAGGCTCTTTCATTAAAGCCTGATATTATAGCCACAGGCTGTCCTTTTTGTAACACTATGATTACAGATGGCGTTAAAGCGGTAGATGATGGAGTTGCTCAGGTTTTTGATATTGCAGAGCTTATAGCTAAAAATATTTAATGTTAGTTGATTTCAATACTATTGCTGATAATTCCAGAATCTGGATTTATGCAGCAGAAAAGAAACTAACAAATAATCAAGAAACTTATATTATAGATTATATATCTGATCACCTTCAAAATTGGGATGCTCATAAAGTGCCTTTAATAGCTGGGGTCACTATTTTAGAGAATCATTTTATTATTGTTGCCTTGGATGAGAGTGACAATGAGGCAAGTGGATGCTCTATTGATATACTTCAAAACAAGATACAAGACTTGGAGAAAGAGCTTTCGGTTTCTTTATTAAACCGCTTGAATGTATTTTGTAGAATAGATGATATGATACAATGTATACCTTCATTTAAATTAAAAAGTATTGCAAAAGCTAATACTCTTTTTTACGACCTTACCATACAAAATAAATCAGATCTAAACTCTTATTTAAAACCTATTAGTAAGGGTTGGTGTGAAAGTTTATTAGATTAGTTATATAAGGGAATTCTTAATTTTTACTAGTTTTATTAATAAACTTTCTAATTTTTCTAGTTCTAGCATATTTGCTCCATCTGACTTTGCATCTTTCGGGTTAGGATGAGTTTCTAAGAAAATACCGTCAACTCCTACTGCAATCCCTGCTTTTGCTATCGTTTCAATCCTTTCTGGATTACCACCAGTTATACCGTTAATTTGATTAGGTTTCTGTAGAGAATGAGTGATGTCTAATATAATAGGGACTCCAAAACTTTTCATAATAGGTATACCACTATAGTCTACTACAATATCTCTATATCCATGCATTGTTCCTCTTTCAGTAATCATTACTGATTTATTTCCACTATGCCTCACTTTATTTATTGAATGGATCATATTATCAGGAGAAATAAACTGTCCTTTTTTAATATTAATTGTCATACCTGTTTTAGCAGCTGCTACAATTAAATCAGTTTGTCTAGATAGAAATGCAGGAATTTGTAATACATCAACATACTCACTAGCATTCGATATATCATCTATTGTATGGACATCAGTTATAGTTGGTATATTAAATTTGTCACCAACCTCTTTAAGTATTTTTAAAGCTTCTAAATCTCCAATACCTGTAAATGAATCTAAACGTGTACGATTTGCTTTCTTAAAACTCCCTTTAAATATAAATGGTATTTTAAGCTTATTAGTAATTGATAAAATTTCTTCAGCAATTTTTAATGTTAACAATCTATCTTCAATAGCACAAGGTCCTGCGATTAAGAAGAAATTATTATTATCATAAGATTTAATTTTATTAATCATCTATTTAGAATTTCATATCTATTTGCAAATATACACTTAACGAGTTACTTTCTTTACCTTTGAAGATACTTTCAAGGTGTTGTGTTCCTATCCTTACGGGGTTTTTATCTCCAAATTGGGAGATAATCCCAAAATTTAATTTTTGTGTATAACCACCAATTGATATTTTTGGGATTAATAAAGCATATTTAGTATTCGCATATACCCTAAAATAAAAGTATGGTGAATATCCAGATTCATAAAAACCTTGTAATATCTTATCAAGAGAAATATTTCTATCATCTTCATAGGGTTGCCATTTGATATTAAATCCAACAATATATTTATTTAAGAAAGAATTCTTTATTTTAGATTCAATATTTACACCAAAATTAGCTGGAATATATGATTTAATTTTTCCATTTTTTGCATTAATAGAAACTGCGTCTATATATTTCTCAGATTCTAGTTCTATGATTGAATCATTAAAGTCTAAAACATTTTCAACTTCAATTCCACTAAAAGAAAAAGATGTGTCAGTATTGTATTTTAATGCACTTTCATTCCATTGAATAAAACCTAGGTCACTAATATACATAGTGTATTGTTTGTTTTTATTTTCAATTTTTAGTGAAAAATCAAATGAAACACCATTACCATTATTTTTAAAGTAATCTTCAAAGTGATTTAAGCCTTCATTTGTAGTTGAGAAAGCTTTTAAATCATAATTTAAATAATTAATAGTTCCATTTTTAGAGGTATAAAATGATGTTCTTTTAGAGTATATATTCAAGTGATGAATACCTTTTAGATAACTAATATTTGTACTAACTCTTATTTTTTTTTTCTGTATCATAAGTGATTTGGTATAACCAAGGCTTATCTGTTGAAAACGATCTAACCTAAAATTAGTTTTGTCAAAAATTAGCGTATCATCTTGATAATGATAATTACCGAGAAGAGCAATTCCAAAAAGATCATCTTTGAATGATATCCTGCCTAAGTTTCTATCTTTTATAGAAATAGTAAATATATTATCTTTATATTTTCTCTTGTAGCTAATTAGATTAGAGATTTCTGCAAATAAGGTGTTATTATTATCTAAATTTGAGATCCAGTTGTCTTTCATTTTATTGTCAATATAACCACCGTATAATAACTTATCAATAAAATTTATATCTAGACTATTAGATTCAATATTTAGCCTACTTTCCCATCTAATCATATTTTGAGTAGTTGTGCTGTCTGCTGCCTTTAGTATTAGAGGTGATAGTATTAATAGATAGATTAGTTTCTTCAATTGCCTATATTTTTCTTAAGTTTTGCACTTAATGATATATTGATTTTATAATCAGAATATATTTTCACATAACTATCGTTTGGTTGTGAATTAAAAGAGGCAACTGTAATGATTTTACTTGTTTCCTCATCGTTATTGAAGTAGCCAATGAGAGTAGATCTTGTGCTTTGATTAACAATTTTGTTATTATCTAGTTGTGCTGATAATATTGTAGCATTATCAAATAGAGTATCGATAACATTATTCATATTATCAAGCATAATTATATCTATAGTTCCATCAAATGGTATTCCATTATCTATTGTTAAGAAAAGTCTATCAATTATAGTCTCCTCATTATTATTTATCTCTACCATATTTGTGTCGATGAAGACTAGATTAGTTGCAATAATAGATAGTGGTACTTCAAGATTTAAGCTTGCATCAATAGTATATTCAGGATATAAAAAATCATTACTATTATGTGGTCCATAAGGATTTAAATATATACTAACATCTGATTTTAATTTATCTGGAAGTATTCCAAGCATATTTCTAGGGTCTAGCTCTATTTCAGTAGTAGATGGTAAAATTGGTTCTGTCCCAGTTAGCTCTATAGCTCTTGGTAAATCATATAATTGAGACAAAAAATTAAAATTAGCAGATACGTTAGTGTTAGTGTTTGTGTTATACGACGAGAGGTGGTTAAACTTTAGTTGTAAGTCTGCACCAATATAATTTTTAATACTGAATGTAAGTTTTGAGCTTTCTATATTTAAGTTACCTGATAGAATTTTACTAAATAAGTTCATTTCAATTTCCTCATCATCTAAATTAATTGTGTCTTGTCCTAGATATCCTTTAGCATATTCTGGTATTATATCTATATCACTATATGAGAAAAAACTATCAGTTTGATTAAGGTTTACTAATCCACCACTTGAGTCAATGAATGCAAAGAATTCAGTATAGATTGTATTAACGGTATCTCCTCCAATTCTTTCTGGTTTTCCTTTTAGATTTAATGTGTAACCATCTAATTCATAATTATAAGTAGTAAATAATCCATTACTATTTGGGGGAACAATATTTAATGATGAAAATGAATTCCCTTCTAATGTCAAAGATGGGATGTTATAAGAAATCCTACCTGTATCAGGTAGTGTACTAGTAGAGCTAACAGTAACTGTTCCTTTTTTAATTTTTATTTCTTCTATACGAGCTTTTTCTAAATTAAGATAATGTTCTTTGAGAATCTCAGCAACTTGTTGTTCAGGGAAAATAGTTGTAGCATTAGTAAGACCAATATCGGTAATCTGTACTGTTAAGACAATTGCGTCCCAATGGTTTATTATAACAGGCCCATTACTCTCTAGTACATCAACATTATTTAAAATTGCATTAAGATCTTTATTAATTGATACTCCGCCTAAAAAGACACTATCTTGTATATGAGTATATGGTGCTATTGACACAAAATTAAAGGATGCGATAATATTATTATTGATGGCATCTACTAGACTTATATCAACATTTGCTAATTCAGTAGGTAATCCATTATATAGATTTATTCTTAAATACCCTTTGTATAAGGTCATACTTTCAAAATATTGACTTGCATCTACTGAAATATTCCTATTCTGAATTAAACCAAACATATCAGGTATGATCATAGTGTCTAGATGTGGAAATGCAATAGTACCTATTGGCCCTAATAGATCTCCAAGTCTAGATGTTTCAGTAATACTAATATCATCAAAATTAAGAGAATCAAGTATTATTTTTGTTACACCAAGGGTATCTTTAACATCCAATAAAGTGTCAAGATTAAGATTATTAAATTTCTCTTGAAAAACTAATGATATCAGACCCTCATCTGACTCCACTATTATATTAGTATCTGTGATTATATTATTGATACTCATATCTGTATTTAGTAATGGTATCAATAGATCAACATCCCATGTAGGCTTCTCAAGTTCATGTTTACATGAAAATAACAGAAAAAATATTGAAATTAGTAGTAGTACATTTCTCATGATACAAATTTAATCTAATATTTATATTTTTGTTTCCAAATATTAATCAATTCATTCCTAAATTCGTTTTCTCTTTGGTTATTTCCAGGATTATAAATTGTCATACCACTTATTTTTTCAGGCAGAAATTCTTGTTCAGATAATGGTTTTTTATGAGAATATATATAATCTTTCCCATGCCCTAATTCTTTCATAAGTTTGTTTGCTGAATTTTTTAGGTGAAGTGGAACAGAGAGATTTCCACTCTTTTTAACTTCTTCTAGAGCTTTATTTATAGCATTATATGAAGAGTTACTTTTAGCTGAACAAGCTAGGTAGATAACAGCTTGAGATAGTATAATACGCGCTTCTGGCAAACCAGTAACAGTTATAGCTTGGAAACAATTATTAGCTATAACTAATGCAGTAGGATTTGCATTCCCAATATCTTCTGATGCTAAAATAATTAATCTTCTAGCAATAAACTTAATATCCTCACCACCATCAATCATTCTTGCTAGCCAGTATATAGCAGCATTAGGATCACTACCTCTAATAGATTTAATAAATGCTGAGATAATATCATAATGCTGATCACCATTTTTATCATATCTAATAATATTTTTTTGAACTATCTTTGCTACAATATCATTATTAATTACCATCTCTTTGTGATCTATTGAACCTATAACTAATTCTAATATATTAAGTAACTTTCTGGCATCACCATCTGATAGCTGTATTATTGCATCTAACTCTTTGAGAATTATCTTTTGTTTTTTTAATATTGAATCTTTCTGTATTGCTTCCTCTAAAATGAGTTTTAATTCAACTTCTGTTAATGATTTTAGGATGTAAATTTGTGATCTAGAAAGTAGTGCAGATATTATCTCAAATGATGGATTTTCAGTTGTTGCACCAATTAGTGTAATAATCCCTTTCTCTACTGCTCCTAAAAGAGAGTCTTGTTGTGATTTACTAAATCTGTGTATCTCATCTATAAATAAGATTGGATTATTCTTTCCAAATAAACCTAATGATTCTGCTTTCTTTATTATATCCCTTATATCTTTAACACCTGAATTGATTGCAGATAATGTGTAGAAAGGTCTCTCTAGTTCATCTGCTAATAGATTTGCTAGGGTTGTCTTACCAACTCCAGGTGGTCCCCACAATATCATTGAGGGGATTATTTTTTTTTCTATTGCTATCTTAAGGACTCCTTCTTCTCCAATTAAATGTTTCTGTCCAATTATATCTGATATCTTATTTGGACGCATTCTTTCAGCTAATGGTATATTATGCATATTAAAGGATACGTTTAATAAATTTTAACTTATGTGTATGAGTATTAATTTCATTATTATATATACCTTGTTTATCTATCTTATCTATTCTAACTTTACCTGAAGCGTGGATTATATTATTATCTTTAAGTATTAAACCAACATGTATAATTTTCCCTTCATTATTTTCAAAGAATGCAAGGTCTCCAATTTTTGAAGCTATTAGAGAATCTATATTTTTACCAATTTTAGCCTGCTGATAAGCATCTCGAGGAATCTTAAACCCTTGTAACCTATAGACCATTTGAGTAAAACCTGAACAATCAATCCCAAAAGGCGATCTTCCACCCCAGAGATATGGTGAATTTAGGTAGACTAAAGCGTTCTCTATTAACTTTTCTTTCTTTGTAAATCCTGGAGTTGTATTACCATCAAAACGATACATTTCTTTATTAATAAGTGCATAGCCACTTCTATATGATGGAAGAATACTTCCAATAACTATAGGTTGATGATTTTTCCTTGTAACTATATCTAGTATATCAGTAGTAATAACGGGGATTTCATTATCTAATTGATTATAGCTTTCATTATCAATTTCTATCCATTGTTTATTACATACCCAACCTTCATAGTCGTCATGCGCAAGACGAATTTTAGACCATCCCTTATCTTCATCAATCACTGTAAAATGTTCACCAAAAAGCATTTGATTTATCATCTCTGATTTATCCATTGGTTGGATTCGCATTGGAACAATTGCAAGATTAGATATTCCGAATCTCATTATATTAGTTCTATTACTATTGCAGAAGCACCACCTCCTCCATTACATATTCCTGCAGCTCCAATTCTTCCTTTATTTTGTTTTAAGACATTTATTAAAGTTACAACAATTCTAGAACCTGAATTTCCGAGAGGATGTCCTAATGATACGGCGCCTCCATTTACATTTACAATATCTGGATTTAATCCTAATATTTTAATATTTGCAAGTCCAACTACAGAGAACGCTTCATTTAATTCAAAATAATCTATATCAGAAAGTGAAATACCAGCTTTTTTAATCGCAATAGGTAATGCTTCTGATGGTGCTGTTGTAAACCATTCTGGTTTTTGTGCAGCATCAGCATAACTCCATATCTTTGCGATAGGGTTAATATTTAGTTCTATAGCTTTTTCTGCACTCATTAAGATTAATGCTGAAGCACCGTCATTTAATGTTGATGCATTTGCTGCGGTTATTGTTCCTTCTTTTGCAAAGACAGGTCTTAATAAAGGGATCTTGTCTAACTTTACATTTGTATATTCCTCATCTTCCTTAATAATTATTGGCTCTCCTTTTCTTTGATTCACAGCAACTGGGACTATCTCATCTTTAAACTTTCCTTTTTTCCACGCATCTGTACTTTTTAAATATGAATTTATAGCAAAATCATCTTGTTCTTTTCTTGAAAAGTTCATTTCAGTTGCGCATTTTTCAGCACACACACCCATATGTATATTGTTATATACATCTGTTAATCCATCTGATACAAGCCCATCAACTAATTTCATATTACCTAGTTTCTGCCCCGTTCTTCCTTTTGCAAAATAATGAGGTACATTTGACATATTTTCCATCCCACCAGCTACGACAACATTATTATCGCCACACATAATAGTTTGAGCAGCTAACATTATAGATTTCATCCCAGATGAACAAACTTTATTAATAGTTGTACAAGGTACATTATCAGGAACACCTGCGTATATAGATGATTGTCTAGCTGGAGCTTGCCCTAAATTTGCCTGCATAACATTGCCCATAAATACTTCATCAATATATTTAGGATCTAGATTTATTTTGTCTAACGCGCCTTTTATAGCAGTTCCACCTAATTGTGGCGCTGTTATTGATGCTAAACTCCCACCAAAACTACCCATCGGTGTTCTTACAGCCGAAACAATTACTACTTCTTTCATAATTTATATTTTAAGGTTTATTAATTGTTGCGAATTTATGTAAATTATAAATATAACTATATTTATAAATCTTTATTTCTATTCTAGAAAAAAATTTAATATAAATGTTATTAGTTATTTTAGACTTATGATATTTGATTATTAATCTAAAACAAAGTTATGAGAAAGATTTAGCTCTTTAGTCTTGGATCAAGTGCATCACGAGAAGCTTCTGCTATCATATTGTAAATTGTAATTGTTAGGAAAATAGCAAAACCTGGAAATATAATTAACCACCAAGCTTCTAGATTCTGACGACCAAGATTTAATAATGATCCCCAGGTCACAACATCATCCGGAACACCTATTCCTAGAAAAGATAGTGAGCTCTCAATTAAGATTGCGGAAGCAATTCCAAAAGCTATACTTACAAAAACTGGAGCTAATGCATTAGGCATTGCATGTTTAAAGATAGTCCTAGAGTCACTAAAGCCAAGTGATTCTGCAGCTTGGACAAATTCTAAAGAACGAATTCGAAGAAGTTCAGCACGTGTAAATCTAGCAATCCTTGTCCAACCAGTAATACCTATAATAACCATAATAATCCAGATACTTCTTGCTACAATTGCAGTTATAGTAATAATTAACAATAATCTTGGAATAGAGTTAAGAAGTTCAATACCTCTTGAAACAAATGTATCCACAGGAACAGATATCTCTTCAGCAAGTCTTCCAAAAGAAAATAGACGGCTTAATTTTCTTAATATAAAAACAATTAAAGCTATTATTAAGAAGCTAATTAGAATCTCTATAAAACCATTTAATGAACTTTCTGAAAAAGCATCAGTTAATATATATTTTCTATATCCAAAACCATAAAATAATCCTAAAAAGATACCTAATAATGTAAAGTAATATTTGATTCGTGGCATTTTGAGTTTTGTATCACCAAAATAACCAGCAAAAGCACCTAATACGATTCCAATTATTGCTGCTATTCCCATTGCAACAACTCCTACTGCTAGGGATATTTTTGTTCCATGTATAAGTCCAGATGCTAGATCTCTTCCAATACCATCTGTACCTAATCTGTGCCTAAAACGTGATGGTACATCAACAATTTCTCCTTCGGGATTTTTATATCTTTGCTTCCCCGTAGGAGAAACATAATCTCTATTGTATCTATCTAATGTATTGGGAGAATAAGGTATTGGAGCCCATATTACTTTATCTAGTTTTAAACTCCTCCAATCAGTAATATCATATTGTATTATCTCTAAATCACCTGTGATAGGATCATTCATTGAATCTGTTCTAGTTGGATCAAAGATTGTTGAAAATGCAGGGTAGATTGTTTCCCCTTTATATTTTGCATATAGTGGCTGGTCATTAGCTAATATTGGAGATAAGATAGCTATTAAAATTAATAAAATAAGTAGATATAAACTAATAAGAGCAATCTTGTTTTGTTTGAATTGATTCCAAGCATATTTCTTAAACGAGAAGTTATCTTTTTGTTTATTCATAGTATTATTTATATGAGATTCTAGGATCAACAACTGCGTAAAGAATATCAGCGACAAGTATCCCAACCATCGTTAGGAATCCTGATAATGTAAAAACAGTAATTATCATTGGGTAATCATAATTAAGTATCGCATTAAAAACTTCTAAACCCATACCTGGTATACTAAATATAGTTTCAATGATAATGCTTCCACCAATGGCCATTGGAAAGATAGCTGCAAATACTGTGATAATAGGAAGTAATGAGTTTCTTAATGCATGCTTAAGAATCACTTTATTTTCACCTAATCCTTTTGCTCTCGCAGTACGAATATAATCTTGTGACACAATATCAATCATACCTACACGCATAATTCTACTTAAAAAAGCAAAGGATCCATATGTGTATGAGAATATAGGTAGTATTAGATAAGGAAATCTATGACCTGCTTTCTTTAAGAATGACCATTCTGGATTAAAGGAAGTCGGATCTTGGATTCCTGACACAGGAAACCATGAGTAATAATCTGGATTTGCAAAAAGAAGTAACAATACAGTTGCAACAAAGAAGCTTGGCATTGAATATAAGATGAAAAGAACTAAAGAAGATGCTCTATCCATTAATGAATCTTTCCTATATGCAGCGTAAATTCCAATCGGTATACTAATAAGGTATGCTAAAATAATTGAGAAAAAAGTTAATGAGAATGATATCCATACTTTACTCCATATTTTATCAGCTATAGGTTGACTGTCAATATATGAAATACCAAAGTCACCTCTTATAACTCCCAATCTTCCTTTATCATTTCCAAAGAGCCAATGATGGTATTGATTTTCTGTACCATACCATTGAATTGCAGGTATTAATTTTTTCCATTTCGTAGCATTTACTAGCATATTTTCTCTTGCGTTTTTTACTACTTCAAACTGTTCTTTTAGTGGAGACATAAAAGGATTTACTGAATAAAGTTTATCCAATTTACTATATTTAGCATCTAAAACGTCTTTTTTATATGTCTCAAGTAAGCTTCCAACTTCAAAACTTGACTGATTTAATGATTCATTTATTATATTTCTTGATAGACTTTTATCATTATTAATAATATTGTCAATATTAAATTCATTATGAAGCATCTCTAATTTTATTAGAGAATGGTAATATTCTGAAACTACTTGCCAATTTCCACACTGATGGTTAAGTGCCAATAGATTAGACTTATGGTACCTATCTTGAACTCTATATAGCGTATCAGAATTTGCAATACTCCCAATACTTAAATAAAAAATAGGTAAATCAAGACCGAGTTTTTTTCTAAGTTCCTGTTTTATTTTTTTAGATGCTCCTGACTGTTGTTCAGCTGAACCTTCAGTTCCTGCCGCTTTAGATAATCTCTCTACAGGATCACCTGGAGCGTTAATACTTATTATAAATGATAATAAGGATATAGCAATTAACATTGGTATAAAAACAAGTATTCTTTTTATAGTATATTTTAACATCTTATTATTCAGTAAAGTTTAAATTATTTGCTCCATAGTTTGGTAAAAGATCTAATCTATTTAACATTACTCCAGGTCTTTCAAAATACATCTCTCTATTATTAAATCTTTTATGAATAGCAAACTTTCTTTTTGTGGAGTATAAAAAAACATAAGGTTGGTCATTATATATTTTTGCTTGTAGTGCCCATAATGCATCTTTATGTTTTTTATAATCAATAGATCTATTTGCTAAATATATTAAGGAATCACTTTCTGCATCTCCAAATCCACAAAAATTAGATCCTTTTGTTGCCCATGATGATGTATGCCATAGTTGCATTGGATTTGAGTATGAGGCTGAACCTCCCCATCCTCCCATCATAGCATCAAAATTATGGTCCATTGCATTCTTATAGAAAAGGGTGAAATCCATAGGAGTAGGCTCTGCTACAAGCCCTGCTTTATATAAACTTTCTTTTATCATTAAGACAATTTCTTTTGATACGGGAGAGCTCATATAACTAAGTTTAAAAGAAAATGGTGTTTTTACTCCATTTATCATCTTATCTCTGATATTATCTCCATCTGTATCTATCCAACCCGCTTCAGTTAATAATTCATTTGCTTTATTTATATCTATGGAATTAATTGAAGAGTATCATTATACGTACTTTTTAATGAGGAGATATTTGACGCTTGTCTTGAAGCTTTACCATGAACGATTACTTCTATTATTTCATCAACTGGAGTAAGATATGCCATTGCTCTTCTAACTTTTTGATCTATAAAGAAAGGTAAGTGCTTAATACCATCTGGTTTCATATTTAACCCTATATAACTAAATGAATATTGATTTAGGAAGTCAGAGTCATAATTTTCATTAAAGTAATCTCTTTCTTGTAATTTAAGTAATTTTACTGTTCCTATTCTAGTTGTAACATCAATATCTTCACTTTTAAGCGCAAGATATGATGCAGCGTCATCAGTTATAATTTTAAAAATAATTTTATCAGGGAAAGCACTACTGTATATAGATGTATCATTTACACCCCACCAGTTTTCTTTCTTTTCAATTGTAATATATTGACCAGCTACCCATTCTGTCACTTGATAAGCCCCAAGCCCCTGTAAGAGATGAGGTTTATAACTATTGTCTCCATCATTATAGGAATTAAACCAATCTGTTAATTCTTTAGTTTCTTTAAATTTTCCAGCAAAGATGTCTTTAAAAGAGAGTTTATCTAAAACACCTTCAGGATCCCAGTAATTCTTTTGCTGAATATATAGCTCCGAAAATATATTAGAATTAGTATAATTAACATCATGAGCATACATAGTAAATTTCAGAGGATTATCCTTGTCAATTTCCACTGATTTAATTACTGATGAGTAATTCGAACGTATTTGAGCATTATTGGTTAGAGGGCAAAGCATTACTTTAGTTGAAAACTCAATATCTTTGGCTGTAAGAGGGGTTCCATCATCCCAAGTTATACCATCTCTTAACTCATATGTGTAAGCTAGACCATCTTCAGAGATTAAGGCTAGTTCTTTAGCTAATAGTGGAATATATTCTAGAGTTGCTAAATCTAATTTTGTTAATGATTTCTGTGTATACTGAAAGACAAATGAACGAATACTTGAATTATCATTAAAAGGATGTAGTCCATCTGGCTGGATAGTAATGTGGTTGACTACAGTATTAATACTTAAATCCCTTCTTTCAACGCATGAGTTAAGTGTAAATAAGAAAATGAAAGTAATTAGTATTCTTGAATTCATGTTTTTACTAAATATGCAAATATAATATTCCAATAATTTTAATGTACTAAAAAATCAAAAAAAAACATTTTCAAATTATAATTATAAAATACTTGTGTGTAATTAACTATTAATATAAATTTGCCGACCCTTAAACTAATTAAGTTAGGTTATCTTGATTTGGGGATGGAGAGGTGCCAGAGTGGTCGATCGGGGCTCCCTGCTAAGGAGTTGTGCCTTTACGGGTACCGGGGGTTCGAATCCCTTCCTCTCCGCTTGTTTAAGTTTGTTTTTAAAACTTTACGGGGTATAGCGTAGCCCGGTTATCGCGCCTGCTTTGGGAGCAGGAGGTCGCAGGTTCGAATCCTGCTACCCCGACATTTTTCTCTACCAAAATCGACGATTTTAAGGAGTAACACACTGATTACCAAGCCCAAGAACATAAAATTTTAAAGTTATTTTTGAAAATA
>MDTG01388314.1_pt1 | contig 54900 bp, 51 predicted proteins | sample 811421 | NCBI WGS metagenome assembly MDTG01 (sample SAMN05326645, study PRJNA326480) | marine metagenome | isolation source: seawater | place: Pacific Ocean: South East | collected 2011
AAATATTTTTTTTTTAATTTTTATAACTATTTATTTATTTTTTTTAATTAAATCATTTACATCAGCTGATATATTATTTTCTTTAGAGTCCTCACTTTTTTATTTTAGATTTGGTTTTTTTGCTATGTCCTTATGGTATGTGCTCACAAACTATAATAAATTTAGTCTTTTGTTATTTTTTTCACTATTATTTACTATAATATTTGTTTGTTTAGATGCAATTTATCAATTTTATTTCGGATATAATAGTTTGGGATTTAAGTATGATGCTCAAAGACTTTCAGGTTTTTTTGGTGAAGAACTAAAACTTGGAAGCTATATTAGTAGACTCTTACCTGTACTTATTGCTTTATTTATTTATAATTTTGAGAAGATAAACACTAAATTCTTTTTTATTTTAGTGTTAGCAATTTTAATTTCTCTGTTCACAGTTTTTTTATCAGGTGAAAGGGTATCTAGTTTTTATATTATAATTTTGTATTTTTCATTATTTTTATTTTCTTTAAAAAAATTCAAATTGTTAATTATTTTTTTTATATCTTCTATTATAATTTTGTTAACTTTTACTCTAAGTGATAAAGCTTTCAATACTTTTACTTATAGAAATATTATTTCTACTATTGAACAATCAAATTTTCAAATTTTAACAAAAAATAATCAAATACAGGAAAAAACTATAGAATATGATTTTAAGAGTAAAACTAGTAATGAAAGTTTTAATATAATTTTTAATAAAATAAATGATTTATTTAATTCATTTGATGGTCTATCATTAATTACTCTATATGAAAAAATTAAGAATGATGAGATATACATATTTTCTGATTCTTATCATAGAATTTACAAATTATCTTTTAAGATAATTGAGAGATATTTTCCATACGGTATTGGTCCAAAACTTTTTAGAAAGGAATGCAGAGATCTTTATTATTATAAAGATTTAAAATATAATTATGAAAACGAAGGATTGAACTCATTTGATATATCGGATGATTATTGTACTACACATCCTCACAATATTCATTTACAAATTTTTGTTGAGACTGGATTGATTGGCTTTATTATTAGTATTTCAATCTTTTTAATTATACTAACACTTTTATTTGTTAATTTAATTAATTATTTTATTAATAATAAAAATAATAGTGCGTATAAGTTTTTTTTATTTTTAGCATTATTTTTGACATTTTTTCCTTTTCAACCAACTGGAAGCTTTTTTAATAATTGGAATTCAATTATTTATTATTTTCCCGTTGGATTTATATTAAAAGAAATTTATAGTAATAACAAATAGATTAAATATCTTGATAAAAGAATAATGATTAATGAATTAATAAAAAATAAAAAAAATTTAATTTTATTAATTTATTTATTTCTCTCCTCAGTTTTGATTTATTTATATTCGAGTAGTTCAAAAATTAAATTAACTTATAATTTAAAAATTAATGCAGATAAAATTATTAATAACTACAATGAATCAAATCTGGCAATAAATTCTAATAATTTTAAAGCTATTTATAGACAAATCAGAAATGATATTGGTAAAGCGGAACAATTTAATTTTGATTTTAATAATGCTTTGTTAGATTATAAAAATAATAACAAAATTTCTTATTTGGGTAACTTTTTTATTGGAATTTCAAGGTTTGGATACATTATTTTTGAAGTGGAGACTCACAAGGATATTGATAAAATAAAACTTGGATCATTTCTTGAAAACTACTTAGAGCAATATTTTAATAATAGATTTAGCAATCATATTGAAAATCAAAAAAAACTTTTTTTTGAAAGGAGATCGATTTTTTTAAAAAAGTATAATAATATAGAACTGTTTTTAGATAGAATAATAAAATTTACAAGTAATCAAATCTATATTGATAAAGGTTTTCTAAGATCTTTTTTTGAAGATATTAATTTTGTAAATCAAAATTATTTTAGTAAAAATATAATAAATAATTATAAAAGTAAATTAGCTGAAGTTTATCAATCTATTGAAAATGTAGAAAATAATCGAAAAATTAATAATTACGAAATATCAATTTATCTAAAAAACTTATATTGTAAATATTGCGTCAGAACCAGAGAATTAGCGGGAGATTTGCCAGGTGATAATCAAGTGGATGTATTAATTTTAGATAGAAATTATAATCAAAACGATTTTCTTGAAATTTTTAACATAGAATATAATGCATTCCTGCTCCCTTACGTAACTATAAATGGAAAAGTTATTGGAGATTATTATGATTTTAAAGACTGGTATGCTAAACAAATTAACATTGATATCAAAGATTCAATTACTAACGTAAAAAATTTTTTAATGTCAAAGGAGGTTTTGGATGATTTATACAATAATTTAATCGACTTATATTCAAACGAAGATATTTATAATGATAAAGTAAAATTATTTATGAATAAAAATATAAATATTATAAAATTAATAGAATTTACTGAAAAAAAAGAAAATGCTTTTTTTAAATTATTTTTGTTCAATTTAATAATTATTTTATTTATATATCTTATTATAAATTTTTTATTATTTGAGATAAATTTAATAAAAAATAAAAAACTATAATGAAAAATTTGATTAAAAAAATTTTATATCAAATACCTAATTTTCAAAGGTCTTATTTTAATTTTAAAAAAAGATTTTTTTTTAATAACCCTGAATTTATTGGCTGGGGTATGTCAACTCATGCTTTACCACCGTGGATAATGTCTAAAAAAAGTGAACTAAATACAAATTTCCTTAAAGCAGATAGTTTACTAAGAAATAAAATTAAAAAAAATGATTTTATTATTCAAATATGGGACAGTCATGATGACAGAATGCTGGTAATGGACACTTTATTATGGAGACATTATGTTATATCTTGGTGTGCATTTAATGTAATTCAAAGAAAATTAGAAAAAAATTTTAATATTGTTGAATGTGGTGTTGGATCTGGTTTATCTAGTTTTTTTATTTTGTCTTTTTTTAGTAAATATAATTACAAAATACATTTGTTTGATTCATGGGAAAAGCTTGATGAGCAAAATTTAACTGATTATGAGAAAACTAAAATGGATTGGTATGATTATTTGAGTATTGATGTAACAAAAAAAAATCTAGATGAATATAAAAAAGGAATTAACTATGTTAAAGGTCATATCCCTCAAATATTTAAAAAACTTAACTTTAAAGATAAAATTGATCTATTGCATATTGATATGAATTCAGCAAAAGCAAGTAAAGAAGCACTTATCTATTTTTATCCAAAATTAAATAAAAACGGAATCATATTATTCGATGATTACGGATGGAAATATAGAGAAGAGACAAAAAAATATATTGATGAATTTCTCTTTAATAAAACTGGATTTTTTTTCCCACTCCCAACTGGTCAAGCTTTTTTTATTAATAATTAAAACTATGAAAGCTCTTATATTTTGTGGTGGAAAGGGTACCAGGTATAACGACCATAATAATAAAATACTAAAACCTTTAGTAAAAATAAAAGGTATACCAATTTTAGAGAGAATTATTATGTTTTTATCTAAATATGGTGTTGATGATTTTATATTAATGGGAGGATATAAATATGAAAATTTAGAAAGTTTTACAAAAAAATTTCAAAATATTAAAGTAAGATCTATTTTTACTGGTGTTAATACACCAACAGGTGGCAGACTAAATAAAGTTAAACATTTATTAAATAAGAATGAAAATTTTTTTTTAACATATGGGGACTCCTTGATTGAGTATAATCTAAAAAATATTATTGATAAAAAAAAGAAAAGTAATCATTATTATGTATGTTCTTATAATTACAAATTTTCCTATGGTATATTTGATCTTTCTGGGGGATCAAAAGTCAAAAGTTTAAATGAAAAAAAAATATCTTTTCAAATTAATTCTGGCTTTTACTTTTTAGATACAAGAATATTTAATTTTATTAAATCTAATAAAGAGACATTCGAAAAAGAAGTTATTAAAAGGTTGATTAAAAGCAATATTAATTTAGAAATTGTTAAAATTAAAAGTTGGATGCCTATGGATAATAAAGTTGATAAATTTGCAATTGAAAATAAACTTAAAAGTTCTAATAGTTCTAATATAAGAAAATATTAATATGAAAAAAAATATTCTAATTACTGGTATAACAGGGTTTGTTGGATCACATCTTGCAGATTATATTTTATCATTAAACGAAAGAAATAATTTATATGGAATTAAAAGATGGCATTTATCTCGAACTGATAATATTGACCACATTGCGGATAAGGTAGAGTTGATAGATTGTAACATTGTTGATCCAGTTTCAACAAGAAATGCAATTATGAAAGTAAAACCTGATGTTATCTTTCACTGTGCAGCAGAAAGCTTTGTCTCACCTTCATGGGATAATCCGCATCAATATATGAATGTTAATTATTTTGGTACTGTAAATTTATTAGAATCCATCAAAGAAATTGTCCCTAATTGCTATTTTCATATTCCTGGTTCTGGCGAAGAGTATGGAGAAATTAATGAAAATGAAATTCCTATTAACACAGATACTGTACTAAGACCTGTTAATCCCTACGCAGTAACGAAAATAGCTCAAGACCTAATAGGCTACGTATATTATAAATCATATAATCTTAAAGTTATAAGAACTAGAGCCTTTAATCATGAAGGCCCTAGAAGAGAGAAAGTTTTTGGAATTCCATGGTATGCATATCAAATTGCGCGAATTGAAAAAGGCTTACAAGATCCACTAATTAAAGTAGGTGAAATAGATGATAAAAGAAATTTTACTCATGTTAAGGATATGGTTAAGGCTTATTGGATGTCAGTAGATAAATGTACTCCTGGGGAATTATATTTAGTTGGTTCAGAGAGGAACGAGGATATTTTTACTTTTAGAGAGGCTCTTGAAAAATTAATATCAATGTCGACTGTTAATAATTTAACTTACAAAACAGTACCTGAATATACTAGGCCTACAAATGTACCAAGATTAATTGCAGATACATCTAAATTTAATAAAATAACAGGATGGGAGCCACAAATAGGATTTGAACAAATCTTAATTGACACACTTGATTATTGGAGAAACAAAAATTATTAAATAATATAATTTAAGTTCATTATGAATTTTGAGGAATATATTATAACTGGCTCTACATCATTTATTGGATCAAATTTAGTAAATTTTTTAATAAAAAATAAAAAAAAAGTTACAGTTCTTGTAAGAAATAAAAAAAAATTATCTAATTATAGTTGGAATAAAAAAGTTAAAGTATTTAAATTTGATTTAAAAAATAAATCATTTGAAATTTTAAAGTTTAAAAAAAAATCAATATTAATACATTTAGCCTGGGATTTTTTGCCAAACTATGAATCAATTAATCATATTGAAAATGTATTTAACTCATACAGGTTAATTTCCAATTTAAAAAAAAATGGTGTAAAAGATTTCTTTGTTGCAGGAACATGCTTTGAGTATGGCTTTGTAAAAGGTGCAGTAGGTGTTAAAACAGAGTGTAAACCAACTAATTTATATGCCTTTTCTAAGCATATGTTACATACAATGCTATTAGTAGATAAAAATAATTCAGAAATTAATTTAAAGTGGGGGAGGGTTTTTTATCCTTATGGCGAAGGTCAAAAGTCAGGAATTATCGCTTCTTTAGAAAAGGCAATATTAGATAAGGAAAAAAAATTTAATATGTCATCAGGAAATCAGATAAAAGATTTCGTTGAAATTAATTCTGTAGTTAATCAAATATATAATATTTTGCATAAAAAAAGAAATGGCACATTCAATATTTGCTCAGGAGAAGGTATCAAAGTAATAGATTTAGTTAGAAAATGGATCAAATTTAGAAAAAGCGATATTAAAGTTAATAGGGGATATTTAAAAATAAAAAATGAAGAAAAAAATAATTTTTGGGGTGTAAAATGATTTTTAAAAAAACAGATTTGATAGATTCATATGAAATAATTTTTGAAAAAAATGAAGATCAAAGAGGTTTTTTTTCCAGAATTTTTTGTAGAGATATTATGAGTAAATATAATATTGAAAAAAATATTTCTCAAATCAATAATTCTTTTAGTAAAAAAAAAGGCACTTTACGAGGTTTTCATTTCCAGTCTGGCAAATATTCAGAACAGAAAATTATAAGATGCATCAGAGGTAAGCTAGTAAATATAGTAATAGATTTAAGAAAAAAATCTAAGACCTTTTGTAAGCATACAAAAATTGTACTCGATGCAAAAAAAAGAAATATGTCAATAGTTCCAAAAGGCTTTGCTAATAGTATTCAAACATTAGAAGATAATACTGAAATGCTATATTTTTCTTCTAATCCATACAATCCAAAATACGAAAAAGGTATTTTATGGAATGACCCTTATTTTAAAATTCATTGGCCTTTAAAGCCAACTGAAATTTCAAAGAAAGATAAAAATCATAAACTATTTGAATTAAATAGAAAAAATCTAACTTTTTAAAATGATCTCCGAACCCCTTTCAAAAGGTTTAAAGTCTATGTTCTTTGCATTAATTTTTTTTAAATTTTTAATTAAATTTAAGCGATTTTTTTCCTTGCAAGAAAATATTAAAAAACCACCATTTCCAGCACCTAATATTTTTCCACCTATAGCGCCTGATTTTATTCCTAATTCGTAAGCTTCATTTATTTTGTCATTAGATACCTTTGAAGATAATCTTTTTTTTATTATCCAAGACTCATTTAGCAGATAACCAAATTCATCAATGTTTAAAGTCTTATTAATAATTTTTTTATATGCATAATCAGTAATATCTTTGATTTTATTAAGATTATTTATATTTGAATGATTACTATTTTTTTGTTCTAGGAGTACGTCTTCTGATAATCTTGAAACACCTGTCCAAAAAAAAACCAAATTATTAAATATTTTATTTTTAAAATAATTATCAATAAAAATAGTTTTTTTTAAAACTTTTCTATTATCTAAAAATTTGAAATAGTTTAATCCCCCATAAACTGGAGGAAAATGATCTTGAATACCAATTGGTTTTTTTAGTTTATCAACTTCAACATTAATTGCTAGTTTAGCTAATTTTTCTTTTGATATACTCAAACCTTGATATTTGCTGAGGACATTTATTAAACCAACGCAAAATGAACTCGACGATCCAAGTCCAGATGACCCTGGTACATCTGCGATAGTACTAATATATAAATTGTCTTTTATTTTAGATTTTTTAATACATTCTTTTATTATTGAATTATTTATTTTAGAAATTGAATTGACTTCTTCAGTTTCTGAATAATTTAATCTGTAGTTTTCATTAAATAGATTTGAGTGTTTTTTAATTGTTACATATATAAACTTATTTATAGCACAGCTTATTACTGCTCCATATTTGTTTTTAATAAAATAATTTTCGAAATCTGTGCCACCACCAAAAAAACTAATTCTCAATGGAGTTTTTGAAATTAAAATGTTATTCATTTACTTGTATAGTTATCCTATAACAAATTATAAAATATGTTAAACTTATTAATTACAGGCTCAAATAGTTTTTTAGGGAAAAGGTTGTTTCAAAAAATTAATAAAAATAGATATGATGTTTATGGTATCGATATTAATTCTAGTAAAGTAAAACAAAGGAATCATAAATTTAAAAGAATAGATTTAAATAATAAAAATATTAAAATATTTCATGGTAATTTTGATATAATTATACATTTAGCGGCTATATCTAATGAAACTAAATGTAAATTTAATGTTTCAAATTGTTATAACACTAATATTAACGGTACAATTAACTTATTAGAAAATACCAATCTTAAAAGACTAAAAAAATTCATTTTTGCCTCATCTGAGTGGATCTATCCTGCTAGTAACAAAATTTCAAATTCAAATAGTAGGGTTGATATTAATAAATTTGTTAGTCATTATGCATCTACTAAGTATTTAAATGAAAAGTTACTTAATATTTATTCTAATAAACATGATTTCATTAATATTAACTTGAGATTTGGTATTTTATATGGAGAAAGATTAAATAATCTTAGTGCTTTTGAAAGCTTAATCATGCAGACTTTCAAAACAAAAGTTAATAGTAAAATTATGGTAGGATCATTTAAAACTGGAAGAAGTTACCTTTATGTAAATGATGCTGTAGAAGCTATATTAAAATCATTGATAACAAGAAAATCTTTGAATTATGATATTCAAGGCCCCGAATTCATAACATTAAGAAAAATCCTACAAATAACGTCTAAACTTTTGAATAAAAAAATTAATATAAAAGAAATCGATAATCAAAATAAAAATATAAAAAAAATTGATAGTGAAATTTCAAAAAAGAATTTAAATTGGCATCCTAAAATAACGCCAGAAAAGGGAATATTACGGATACTAGATTATTTTAAAAAAGAATTAAAAAATGAAATTTAAACAAAGTAATAAAATTAAAGGTGTTTGGCATATAGATAATTTAACAATTTCCGACCATAGGGGAAGTCTAACAAAAGTTTTTGATGAAAATTTATTTATTAATTTAAAGAAAAAATTTAATTTTGACTGGAAACAAGTGTTAATCTCTCATTCAAAAAAAACTCACACGGTACGTGGCCTATTTTATCAATCACATATCTTGCCGGAAGGAAAACTTATATATTGCTTAAAGGGTTCTGTCTTTTGGGTATCTTTGGATTTAAGAAAAAAAAGTAAAACTTTTGGTAAATGGGTTTCATCTACTTTAAAACAAAACGATAAAAAAGGTTTTTTGATTCCAGAGGGTTTTGCCAATGGATGTCTTACCTTAGAAAAAAATACAGAAATACTTTTACTTGGAAATAATAATCATCTTCATCAGGGAGGTTATAATATAAATTGGAATGATAAAGATTTAAATATTAAATGGCCTAAATCAAAAAGATATATTATTCAAAACTATGAAACTATTTCTTTTGAAAAGTTAAAAAAAATTTTATGAAAATAATAAATAATTTATCTAATCAAATTTTAAAATTAAGATGCCATCAAATAATTATTAATGAATTAAATAATAATAATGAATTTAAGATTCCTATTCATTTAGCAATTGGTCATGAATCAATAGCTGTAAGTATAATGAACAATCTGAATTCTAAAGACAAGATAATATTATCCCATAGAAATATTCATTATAATCTTCATAAGATAAAAGATTTAAAGCTAATTATTGATGAATTTAAATTAAATAATAAAGGAATATTAAAAGGTAAATATGGATCAATGAATTTATTTAATCCATTTAATAAAGTGATGTACTCATCAAGTATACTTGGAAATAATTTAAGTGTAGCAGCAGGTATAGCCCTATCTACCAAGTTTAAAAATGATAAAGGTTTTATATTTGTAGTCACAGGTGATGGTGCAATTGAGGAAGGATCTTTCTATGAAAGTTTACTACTAATATCTTCATTAGAGCTAAATATGATAATCATTATTGAAAACAATCAATGGTCTCTTGCATCTAAAATTAATCAAAGAAGAAAAAATATAGATTTAGAAAAAATTGCAAATAGTGTTGGCGGCAAATATTTTAAATTCTCTTCAAATAATTATGTTGAATACTTCTCAAAAATAAAATTATTAAAAAATAAATATAAAAATTTTTATAAGCCATTGTTGATTGAATTTGATGTTGAAACACTAGGTGGTTTTAATGTAATCGAAAATAATGATAAAAGATATATTAATTATCACTCTGGTAAAATAAATAATATTAAACTATCTTCAAAAATTATTTTAAAAAATAATAAAAATGATCCAATTTATTATGTAAAAAAACATCTTAAGAAAAACAATCAATTTCTTTTAAAATATTATAATTCAATTTCAAAAAAATATTTATGATTTACGAAAAATATTTTAATAAAAAATTATTTCAAAAAGTTAATAATACTAAAAATACAATTGTTTATGGTCAGAATATAACTTTAGGATCATCTTTATCGGGTTTAAGTAAAGCTCCAAAAAAATTAAATAAAGATGTACTTGTTATTAATTCAATAAACTCAGAAAATAGTCTTGTTGGTATGGGAATGGGATTAATGATTTCAGGAACAAATTCTGTATTTATTACAAAACAACAGGATTTTTTAGTTCTTTCATTTGATCATCTGGTTTCAACAGTAAACGCTTTAAAAGAGAGAAAATGCAAAAATTTTTTTAATATAATATCTATTGCTGTAAATAGTGGGTTTGAAGGACCACAATCTTGTCTCAATAATTCTAATGATTTTTATTCAATATCTGGCATAAATACTTTTAATTTAAATACTAAAAATGAAGTTGATATTTTTTTTAAATATTATTTCAATAAATCAGGTGTCAAAATTATAAATGTTGCACAAAATTTATTTAAAAAAGAAATAATTAATTTTAAAATCAAAAATAATTATTTAAAAAATAATAATTGTTTGAAGTATAGTAATGGAAGTCATGTAACATTAGTTGGTTTCAATTTTTCAATAAATAAAATGAAAGATACAAATCAATATTTAAAATTAAATAATATAAACTCTACAATTTTTTCTTACTTTTTTTACAAAGATGATATTTTGACAAATGAAATTATTTCTAATTTAAATAAAACAAAAATCTTAGTATTATTTGATGACTCTAAATCTAAATTAAAATATTCAGATAAATTTTTATCACTTATATTATTAAAATATAGAGATATTAAGATATTTGACTTCAGAAGAGAGATTTCATCAATAATTCCATCCCCAAATCATGATCAATATACTATAAAGACTCATATGCTAAATAAATTAATAAATTATTTAAAGAAAAATGTCTAGTTTTGAAAAAGAAAAAAAGAAAAGAATAAAAAATTTTTTTAAAAATAAAAAATTAGTTGAAAAAGGAAAGAGTTTTTTCTTAGAAACTGTTAAAAATAAATATTCCTATAATTTTGAATGGTTAGGAATGCCAATAATTCAATATCCTCAAGATATAGTTTCTTTACAAGAGATTATATTTAAATCAAAACCTAACAAAATTGTTGAGACTGGTATTGCAAGAGGAGGCTCACTTATTTTTTTAGCTTCAATGATGTTATTACTATCCAAAGAGGATAGTGAAAAAAATAAAGATTATAAAGTTTTAAGTATTGATATAGATATTAGAAGACATACCTTAAAAAAAATTAAAAATCATTTCTTAAAAAATTATTTTAAAACTAATGAATCCTCTTCTGTATCTTCAAAAGCGTACAAATTTGTTAAGGATAATATTAAAAAAAATGATAGAGTAATGGTAATTTTAGATTCAAATCATGAAGAAAATCATGTTTTAGAGGAGTTAAAATTATATGCACCTTTAGTTTCTAAAAATTGTTATTGTATTGTTATGGATACTGTAATAGACTTTTTACCAAACAATTTAAATGCAGATAGATCTTGGAAAAAAAATAATAGCCCATACTCTGCAATACAAAAATATTTAAAACTTATTAAGGCTAAAAAAAGTATAAATCTTATTTTCGATAATTACTTTCAATATAAATCTTTATTAACAAATATGCCGTTTGGTGCATTGAAAAGAAAATGAACTATTTAATTACAGGAGCTAGCAATGGAATTGGCAAAAGCATTTTTGAAAGTCTATATGATACTAAAAATAATTATCTCTTATTTGGCAATAAAAATATAGTAAATCAAACTAAAAATAATATTAATAAACATAAAATTGATCTAAAGAATTATAAAAAGCTAGTCAAACCTACACAAAAGTTTATTAATTTATACGGTCCATTAAACAACGTTATTATTTCAGCTGGGACAGCTGGTGAATTAAGCAATTTTGAAAATTTAAAATTTGATAAATTTGAGGAGGTTTTAAAAGTAAACTATTTGTCAAATATTTTTTTACTAAGATATTTATGGAAATTCTTTAAGACAAAAAAATATACGAATATCATAATTATATCATCTAATACTTTAAAGTTTGTTGGAAGTGAAAAAAATTTTTCGTATTATTTTTCTAAATCAATACTTGAATCGCAAACTTTATATTTATCAAAAATTGGAGCTAAACATAATATTAATGTTAATTTAATTAGACCGGGTGTAGTTGATACATTTATGTACAAAAATGTAATAAACTATTCAAAAAAAAATTTAAAAAATAGAATTTCTAAAATCCCAAGAAAGTCTGTGATTTCTAAAAATGAAATAAATTCCTTAGTTAAATACTTATGCTCTTATGAGGCAAGATCAATTTCTGGGAATATATTTACAATATCAGGTGGAGAATGAACATTAATACTTTAAAGAATTTAATTTATTCATTATAAATAATTTTTATTACAATAAGATGGATAAATTTCAAAAATATGAATTTGATACTCTAGGATATATTGTTATCAAAAATGTTATAAGTAAAGATAATATAAAAAAAATAAACAAATATTTAAATTATTTTGAAAATTTAAATGAAGATCAACTGCCTCATGGTGTGTGTTATGGTAAAGAAAGGAAAAATGATGAATTATATTTGTCAAACATAGTTGAGGCTGATAAAATATTTATAGATTTAATAAATATTCCAAAATTAATTAAAATAATTGAATATATACACGCAGGTAATTTTAGATTAAATCATACATATTCTATCCATAGATGGCAAAAGGGATATACCTATTTACATATGGGGCCAGTACCTGTTCATCCAAAAGCAATTTATCACTTTAAAGGTGATGAAATGTTTTCATTGCTTTCAAAAATAGTATTTCCAATCCTTAATTGCAAGCCAGAAGATGGGTGTTTTGCAGTTATACCAGGATCACACAAAGCAAATTATGAAAGACCTTTTTCTAATCACCCTAAAGATAATCCTTTGTTAATACCAGTAACTGCTGAACCTGGCGATGCAATAATTTTTACAGAGGCTCTTACCCATGGTAGTTTTATAAATACATCTGGTAGAACAAGAAGGACCCTATTTTATTGTTATAGTGTTGGTTATATGCCTGATTGGGGCAATTTATCACTAAAATTTAGCGATAATTTCCATAAAAGACTTAATGCACAACAAAAGAAAATTATACAATTAAAGTAATTATAAATTGGGTATTATAGAAAGAAATTTATTTGCAAATATATGTGCTAATATAATTATTGTCCTTTTAGTTTTAATTGCAACGCCGATTTATGTTAATATCTTAGGGATTGAAAAATATTCTCTTATTGGAATATATTTTACATTAATTACTATTTTAGGAATAATAGACACTGGTATAACGGCTGTTATATCCAGAGAAATTGCCTATTTAACATCTAAAAGTAAAAAAAATAATTTAATTGGATCAACTTTTTATACATTTGAAATCTTATATTGGCTTATTTTAATTTCTGTGGGAATATTATTAATTTTTCTTTCAATAATTTTCTGGAATATTTTTATTAATTCAAATCTAGAGCGGCAAGAGGTATCAATATCAATAATTCTGATTATTTTAACAATAATAATTCAACTGCCATCAAACTATTACATTGGTGCATTAATGGGTTTGCAGAAACAAGTTTTGGCTTCTCAAATAAATGTTTTCTTTCATACTTTAAGAATTATAAGTTCACTAATATTGATACTTTTTACTCAAGATTTAAGATTATTTTTTTCAACTTTAATAATAGTTTCTTTATTACAAACTTTTACCTCTCGTTATATTGCTTGGCAAAAACTAAAAAAATATTCAGATGAAATTATATTTTCATTTAAAGTTTTACATAACATAAAAAATTTTGCACTTTCAATAATAATCATTACTGGCTTAAGTGTTGTTACTTCAAACATTGATAAATTTTATGTTTCAAAAAACTTTAATCTAGAGATCTTAGGTTATTATCTTTTATGCTGGTCAATTGCGAGCGGTTTATTTAGGCTTGGAATACCAATAATGCAAACCTTTTCCCCTCATTTTGCTGAATTATTTTCTTTAAATAACTATAAGGCTCTAAGTGAAAAATATTTATTATCTAATAAATTAATTTTTTTATTTATCATTCCAATTTCTATAACTATAATTATGAATTCTGAATTAGTCATATATTCTTGGACTCAAAATGTTTATGTAGCTAGCAACTCTGTAAATATCTTGCAATTTTTAGTTATGGGGTCAATGTTTTCTATTTGCGCTTATCCTGCCTTATCATTGTTGTATAGCCAAAAAAAATATAAAAAAGTTTTAATTTTTCATATATTTGGATTCATAGTATCGATTTTATATTACAATATATTTTTAAATGATAATCTATATATCTCATATTATTATGTAGCATTTTATGGATTTATTTTCATGTTATTTTCTCATTGGTGTTCTAAATTTATCAACCAAAATATAAACATAATTAAGTCATTTTTTATTACAATTTTTGTATCCGTTATTATTAATTTTGCCGGCAATTTTTTGTTTATTTCAGAAAAATACATACTAAATATATTAATATTATTATTAATTTTAATATTTATATCAATTATAATAATAATAATTAATAAAGAGTTCAAAAAAATGATAAAACAATTTATTATAAATTTTAAAAATTAAATGATGAAATCAAAATATAAAAAAACTCTTGATGAAGATGGTATTGTTCAGCTAAAGGATTGCATATCCTTAAATGATTTTAAAGAAATTGAATTCACCATATTAAATTTATTTATAAGATACGGGGGTAAAAGATTTTTGAAATATCAAAAAATATCAAATCCACTTGAAAATTTAAACTTTAATAAAGATGTAATTAATTTAAGAAAGAAGAATAAAAAAGTATTTGGCGTAATTTATGATGTTTTACAAAATACTGTTTCTTTAAATCGTTTTTTTACGTCTAAACAATTAATAAATAAGCTTTCAAAAGAAATAAATTTATCTCTAGATGATTTAGTTGTTTATCCTTTAATGGTGAGAATAGATGTTCCTCATGACGAGAGGAATTTCTTAGATTGGCATCAAGATAATTTAATTGAGGAGATCAATCAGTCTTATAAAGAAAGTATTACACTATGGATCCCTCTCTCAAAGGTAAACAATAAAAATGGCTCAATAGAATTTTGTTTAAAAAGTCATAATAAAAAATATTTTAAAAATATTAAAAAAAGAGATACAAATGATAATCAAAGTTCTATTAATTCTAAAACACCAGATAAAATTATTAATCAATATAAAAAAAATTTGATTAATGCAAATAAAGGAGATGTAATCGTTTTTAGTATGAATACATTGCATAAAAGCGTTGAAAATTTATCTAATAAAGTCAGGTTTACATTAATCGCTAGATTTCATGATATTAGAACAAAGTCATACATTCCAGGTAAAACAAAATATTTTGCTTCAACTTAGTTTTTCTTATGAAAAAGTCTGATGTTCCATTAGTAAGTGTTGGCATACCTGTTTATAATGGTGAAAAAACAATAGATAAAATTTTAAATTCTATTTTGCGTCAATCTTATAAAAATATTGAAATAATTATATCTGATAATAATTCATCAGATAGAACATATGAAATATGTAATCTTTACATGAAAAAAGATCAAAGAATTAAATTATATAAACAAAATATAAATATTGGGGTTGCAAAAAATTTCAACTTTGTCTTTAAAAAATCTACTGGTAAATATTTTATGTGGGCGGCTGTAGATGATATATTTGATAATAATTTTATCTTACTTAATCTAAATAATCTTGAAAAAAATCCACAAGCTGTGTTATCTCAAGCTAAAACAAAATTATTCGTTGATGGTTATGATGAGATTATTGCTTTGTCTTCATTAAAAAGTTTTAAAAATAAAAAATCAATTTTAAGTTTATACAAAGAATCACTTTACAATTTTCCTGCAACAGCAATTTATGGTTTATATCGTAGTGAAAAACTAAAAAAAACTTCACTATGGAGAAATACATTTTCAGGAGATTTAATACTAATTCAAGAGATGTGCTTTTATGGTGATTTTATAGAGGTAAATGAAGAATGTTATTTTAACTACATATCAAGAAAAGAGTGGAAAACTAAAAAAGAGGATTATTTTGATTTTTATAATGAAAATAATATACCTTTTCTTTACAGTCCTTTTTTTAAAATAATATATTTTCATATATTAAATATAAAAAAATCAAATTTAAGAATAATTTCAAAATTTTATTTGTATTTAATTATATTAAATTATGTTATTTATAAATTCTTCGTTAGATTATTATTGAAGTTTAATAAATATTTTGTACCAAACAAATTAAAAATTAAATTCGGGGTGTTTATTTATAACTTTTTTATTTTAAACAAGAATATTGAAATAATTAAAAATGATATTTATTTTAAAAGGTTTATAATTCCACAAATCTTTAATTAATTACAATACCCTTTTAAAATTAATTGAGTTTTTTGAATTAATTGCGAATGTGGAAAATAATAATAATTGTAGTGGTACAAAATGATGTCTAGCTGCTGTTCCCCAATTAGTTGTTCCTAGTGACCAAATAACTTCAATAAATATAAAAAATATAAATAAAATTAAGTAAAAAAAATTATTTTTTTTATCAGACTTACTAAATATAAAAATAAAAAACAAAATTATGACTAATCTTATTATATTTTCTAAAAACAAAATAATATCTAAAAAGTTGACCTTTCTGACAAAAATTACTGGCTCAAGAAAATACTTACTAATTTTTAATATTAAAAAATTAATAAAATCTGTAAAATTATTTATCTCAAATATTTCCATATATGAAGCCCTTGTATATGCAGTTGTAACTGAACCAATATGAAAATTTTCAAGTACCCTATATATTTTTTGCAAAAATAAATTTGTAAAATCAATTATATGTCCATAGTTTAAAAAATATATTACTGAGATTGAAAAAATAACTAAACAAAATAAAAATACTTTATAAAAAATTATTATATATTTAAAAAACTTAAAATAGAATAATATTATTATTAAAAAAATAGATGAATATAAATTAACAATGTGAAACAAAGAGTATATATATAAAAAGATTGGAGTTAATAATAAGAAAAAATAGCTTTTTTTATATGCCAATACTAAATTTAAAATAATAAGACTTAAGATTAAAATTTCAATAGATTCTCTAAAAGTTGAACTAGAAAAAACTATTGTTGAGGGCATTAATCCATAAAAAATAAAAAATAATAGAATATTATTTTTATGTGTTTTAAATAGATTAAATATGTAAAAAAAAATTAATGAAGACAAAAACCAACAAAAACATGAAATTAATGATGACCAAAACCAAGAAACAAAAGTAAATTTATAAATAAAATATATTACATAAAAATAAAAAAAATTGTAGTAATGCATATCTTTTAATTTACTTTCACTAGATCTACTATCTAATAAAAAAATAGAAGCAGTCACATGATTGCCACGTGCGTCATCTGCAAAACCAGGAAGAATTAAGAAATTAGTATTTATATAAGCTATTATTATTCTGATCATCAAAAATGATGAAATTAAAAGTAAAATATTTTTATTTTTGTTAAAATTAATCATTCGATTTTAAATAATTTTGTTTAATCAAAAATAAATACAATAGACTTAATGGCAATAAATAAATGGTATGTCTTGGGCTATAGCCTGGCATTTCAAGAATAATTGATGGTAAAATTATAGATAAAATAATCAACATGTATCCAATATTTTCATTCAGTTTAAATATTCTTGAATTAATACATGATAAAATAATTAGAAAGAAACTTATAAAAATAATAAATCCTGGTATTCTAGGAATATTTGGCCATTCTACCGCAAATAGCATTTTATAAAAAGATAATAAATTAATAACTAATACTGACGGATGTGTTGTGAAAGTAAAATCTCCACCTATATAATAATTTCTCAATTCAAAAAGTACAGGAAAACCAATTATTGTAATTAATGAAAATATAAGAATTTGCAGATATTTAATTTTTATAACTTCTATAAAAGTAAAATAAATATTTGAATAATAATTAACTCTATTTTTATCATAAAATAAAAAAATTAGTGATAAAGCCATTAAAATTTTCTCTTCTCTAATCCATGCTGATACAATTCCAAAAAAAGAAACTAATAATAATTTTAAATTAAAATTTATTTGAGAAACAATAATTACAAATATTGAAAGATTTAAAAAAAATAATCCATAAAATTCTGATATTCCTCTACCAATCAAAGTAGCATATTTTTCTCCAAAAAATAAAATGAATATTATTGTGCAAAATATTATTTGGTCTCTTATATTAAATTTTTTTAATTCTAAAACTTTTACTATAAAATAAATACTTAATATTATTGTCCATACTTCAATTATTTTAAATGAATAACCAGACTCACCAAAAAATATATGAAATACTGCAAAAAAATATCTTAATGCTGGCCTGAAATAGAATACTTTTTCTCCAGCTATCAACCATTCTCCATTTAAAACAATTTCTCTTGAGTATTTTTGAAATTGTATCCAATCATCACCAAGTGTATAATAAGAAGTACTATAAAAATCCTCAATATAGATCAAATGCCAATGTAAAAATATAACTGGAATAATTATTATAAAAAAATCTTTAATTTTTATTATTTTAAAATAACTTACATTAAAACTATTAAATATTAATATACTTAATGATAAAACAAATATACTTAACGATAGAGGAAAAAAATTTCTAAAAATATTTAAATCTAAATAATAAAAAAAAATGTTTAGTAAATAATTTGAAATTAAATAAAATATTAAAAGTATAAGAGATAAACTTAAAACATTTATCTTATTTCTCAATAATTCAAATTTATCAAAAACAATATTGAATAAAATAAATATTATAAATACTATTTTAAAAATATTGGAAAATAAATTTAAATTTGATTGTTTTTTTAAATCAAAACTTAAGTTCGTATTATGAAATATTAAATTTTTTTTAAATGGATCAATTAATTTATTATCTTTATTGATATAGGGGATTAATGACCATTTATTTCCAGTATAGTATAAATTCCCTTTTATAGTATACTTACCTTTTTCAAGGTAAATAGTTTCCTTTTTTTCTATTAATTTCTCAGCATCAATTATTATTTTTCTTTCATTATCATTCTTAAAAATTATTAAATCTGATTTTTGAACTCCATCAGCTTTAATTCCAAAATTACTGTTTTCATTAATTAAAAGATCAAATTCAATATAATGCTTAAGTTTTAATGTATTTAAGTCATCATTATTTTCTACTGTTAATCCTAGTTTATTGTTTAATTCGTAATCGAAATTTATCCAATCAAGAGGAAAATTGTTTCTTTTATCCCATTTCTCTTGTTGAATCACAGTTATACCTTTATGCCAAAAGGAATTGTATGAGGCCTTATATTCGTATTTTTCTTTATCTTCATTAAAGTGATATTGTTTGTGCAAAATTCCCGAATCTGGAAAACTAATTAAATATATTTTTAAGAAAAAAAGAAAAATAATTAAAATTTTAGAAAAAATATTAACAAAGATGGTTTTATTAAAAAAAAAAATATATGGTATCAACAAAAGTACTGTCAAAGTCTCAAACTTATTGGATATTGGTAGTCCATTTAAAAAATTACCAGTACTACTTTTAAATAATACAATAAAAATAAATAACAAAATAAAAAAAGATATACTTAACTTAGATTTAGAATGAAAAATATTTTTTATCATCTATTTAAAGATCCCATTCATATTTTGATATATTTTTTACATCTCTAATATTATATTTATGTAAAGAATCTAAATAAATTATATCATCAATATCTATATTAAAGTTAAAAGAGTTAAAATTTTCTTTTAAATGTTTATAATTTGAACTCATTGGTATAGAAATAATATTTTTTCGATTGGTCCAATTTAATATTATTTGAAATATAGACCTATTGTATTTTTTAGCAATTTGATAAAGTCTATTATTTTTTTTAAAATTACCTTTTAACAAAGTGCGGTAAGCGACAGTAATAATATTTAATTTTTCCATTTCAAGAAGAAGATTTTTTTGATTTATAAATGGATGAAATTCAATCTGATTGCAAAAAATTTTAAAATTATTTTTTACACACTCTCTTAAAAGACTAATGTTAAAGTTTGATACTCCATATTGCTTAATTAATTTTTTTTCTTTAAGATCTTCTAATATCAATAAAATATCAAATAAGTTTGTGTCAAATATTGGCCAATGAATTAAATATAAATCTAAATAATCTGTTTTTAAATCATCTATCGACTTTTGCAATTCAGACTCAATGTCTTTATTTTTTGTTTTAATTGAAATTTTAGATGTAAGAAAAAGGTCTTTTCTTTTGATATTTGATTTGGATAAAGCATTGCCAATAAATTTCTCATTATTATAAATTTTTGCTGTATCAATTAATCTGTAACCTATCTCAAGTGCTGAAGAGACTGATTTTTCGCACAAGTAATTTTGTAAATTATATGTACCTAGTCCAATTAAATCTATTTTACAATTATTGTGTTCAAAGTAGTTCTTATATCTTATCATTAAATAGAAACTTTAATAAATCAATTAAACCAAATTAGTATAATATAAAGTATTCAATTAATCTTTTATTGAACAAATATATATAACTATATAATAACATTAATATCAAACTTTTTGAATAATTATGCCTAAAAAAATTACTGTAGGAGTTGTGGGTTGTGGTAATATTTTTAAAAAACATTATGCTGCTTTAATAAAAAATAAAAACTTATTTGATATAATTGAAATATGTGAGATTAATTTAAAAAAAATTGAGAGATATAAATTTAATAAAAAAATAATTAAATTTGATAATTACTCAAAATTTATTTCGACATCTAGGGCTGATATTATAATACTATGTACTCCAAATCATTTACATTATCAACAAAGTTTATTAGCCGCGAAATATAATAAAAATATTTTAACTGAAAAACCAATGTCTCTAAATTTTAAAGATTCAAAAAGAATGGTGAATTTATTCAAAAAAAAAAACTTACATTTATTTGTTTTGATGCAAATAAGATTTAATCCTATTATTAACAAACTGAAAAAAATGATTTCAAATAAAAATTTTGGTGAAATAAGATTAATTAATATTAATGTAATTTGGAATCGATCACAAGAATATTACGATAGCGCTAAATGGAGAGGTACAAAATCAATGGATGGTGGTATTTTTCTAAATCAAACAAGTCATCATTTAGATTTAATAACTTTTTTATTTGGATTGCCAAAAAAAATTAACACATTGACTACTAAAACTAGAAGGAATATTCAAGTTGAGGATACTGGCACTATAAATATGATGTTTGACAATTTTGCTATTGGATCATTTAATGTCACAATGCTTAATAATTTTGGTAACTTAGAAACTAGTATGACTATAATTGGAACAAAAGGAAGTATAATAGTTGGTGGGTTGAGCCTAGATAAAATAAAATACTATAGATCTTCAGCAAACAATCAGAAAATTTTAAATTTAAATAAAAAAGATAGACTCTTTTTTACAGAACCCTCAAAAGGACATGAGATCTACTATAAAAATATGTATAATTATTTAATGGGAGAAAAAAATAATACTCCAACTGGTGCTGATTGTTTAAATACTATGAAATTAATAGATACTATATATAGAAGTTCTAAGATTATTGATACAAAGAATAATAAAAGTGATTCATAAAAGCGCTTATATTGATAAAAATACATTTATTGGAGATGGAACAAACATTTGGCATTTTTGTCATGTTAGTGAAAATGTAAATATTGGTAAAAACTGTACAATCGGACAAAATGTTTTTATTGGCAAGAATGTTAAAATTGGTAATAATGTGAAATTACAGAATAATGTTTCTGTCTATGAAGGTGTTGAATTAGATGATGATGTTTTTTGTGGACCTAGTTGTGTATTTACTAATGTAAATAAACCAAGAACATTTATTAATCAAAAAAATAATTTTTCCAAAACAAAAGTAAATAAAGGATGTTCTATAGGAGCAAATGCAACTATTATTTGTGGAAATAATATTGGGATGTATTCATTTATTGGAGCTGGTTCGTTAGTAAATAGAGATATTAATGATTTTTCACTCGTGTATGGAAATCCCTCAAAATTTGCTTACTGGATAGACATAAGAGGAAATAGATTAGATTTTAAAAATAGTAACGAAATTAATCTAAAAAAATATAAAGAAACATACAAACTTATAAATAATAAAGTAGAATTAACAAATGAATAAATTTGAATTTATAGATCTAAAAACACCTTTAAAAAAATATAAAAAAAGAATTAATGAAAGAATAAAAAGAGTCTTAGATCATGGGCAATTTATCATGGGTCCGGAAGTAAAAGAATTGGAAGATAAACTTTCAAAATATGTTGGTGTCAAATATTGTACCACAACTGCGAGTGGTACTGACGCATTATTAATTAGTTTGATGTCATTAGGTATAAAAAGAGGAGACGAAGTTATAACTACACCTTTCTCATTTATTTCAACAGCTGAAGTAATTGTTCTAGTTGGCGCTAAGCCAGTATTTGTTGATATAAAATTAGAAACTTGTAACATAGACCCTAATTTATTAGAATCAAAAATAACAAAAAGAACTAAAGCAATCATAGCTGTAAGTTTATTTGGTCAACCGGCTGAGTTTAAAGATATTAACTATATTGCTAAAAAATATAATATACCCGTTATAGAAGATGCGGCTCAAAGTTTTGGGTCAAACTATCGAGGTAAAAAAAGTTGTAATTTATCACTAATTGGTTGCACCAGTTTTTTTCCATCTAAACCATTAGGTTGTTTTGGTGATGGTGGAGCTATTTTTACAAATAATAAAAAAATTTATGAATTAACTTCAAAAATTAGAGTTCATGGTGCGATAAAAAAATATATTCATAAACACATAGGTGTTCAGGGCAGGATGGATACTTTACAATGTGCTGTTGTGTTAGCAAAATTTACTTTTTTTGAAAAGGAACTTTTGGAAAGAAAAAAAATAGGTGAATATTATAATAAGCAATTTGATAAAATTAATCTTAAAAGAATTGAAATTATACCCGATGCAACAAGTGTTTATGGTCAATATACTGTTTTTTTTAAAAAAAGAGACAAAATAAAAGAATTATTAAATAATCTTAATATTCCTACCGCTATAAATTATCCCTTGCCGATTGATTTTCAAGAACCATACTCAAATTTTAGTAAAAAATTGAATTCAAATAGTGTAATTGCCTCTAAAAATGTTTTAAGTCTCCCAATGCATCCTTATTTAAATCAAGTTGATCAAAACTTTATTATTAATAATATTAAAAAAATTTTAGATAAAACAAAATGAAGCTAACAAAAAAATCAAAAATAGTAGTTATTGGTGGGGCAGGTCTTATTGGATCTCATACAGTAGATTTGTTATCTAATTACGAATTTAAAGAACTAATTATATTTGATAATTTGACTAGAGGAAATACTACTAATTTAAAAAATGCATTTAAAGATAAAAGAATAAAAATATATGAATTTGGAGGCAATATTCTTGACTACGATATTCTTAATTCATGTTTAAAAAATACAGATTATGTTTTTCACTTTGCTGCATTGTGGTTACTTCATTGTCATGAATTTCCATTAAGTGCTTTTGAAGTTAATGTAAAAGGTACATTTAATGTTATGCAAGCTTGCATAGAAAACAAAGTAAAAAAATTAATATATTCATCTTCTGCATCAGTATATGGCGATGCTCTTTATGAGCCAATTGATGAAAAACATCCATTTAATAATAAAAATTTTTATGGAGCAACAAAAATTGCTTCAGAAGCTATGTTAAGATCCTATCACTACAGGTATAAATTAAATTTTATTGGCCTGAGATATATGAATGTCTATGGAACACGACAAGATTATAAAGGGGCATATATTGCAGTTATTATGAAGATGTTAGATAAAATTGATGAAAATGCAAATATTGAAATATTTGGAAATGGTAAAGAATCTTTTGATTTTGTTAATGTAAAGGATTGTGCATTGGCTAATTATAAGTCATTAATTTCTAATAAAAATAATAATTTTTATAATGTAGGCACTGGTAAAAAAACTTCACTAAACCAAATTGCTAAATTACTGTTAAAACTAACTAAATCTAAATCAAAAATAGTATATAAAAAAAATAGCTCAGCGACATTAGTAAAAAATAGAATTGGAAGCCCATTATTAGCAGAAAAAGAAATTAAATTTAAAGCAAAAATTAGTTTAGAAGAAGGTCTTCAAGAACTAATAAAATGGAGAACTGCTCATAAAAAATTTTCTTAGATGTAATTATGTGTGGTATATCTTGTTTAGTAAACTTTAGAGATAACAGTGACTTACAACTGAATATTAAAAATATGATGAGATCTTTGAATCACAGAGGTCCAGACTATTCAAATTATTACTTGTATAAAAATGTTGGTATAGCACATAATCGATTATCAATTATTGATTTGACAGATAAGGCTCGACAACCATTTAAGTCTAAAGATGATCGTTATTATTTATCTTATAACGGTGAAATATATAACTTCATGGAATTAAAAAAAATACTTGTAGATTGTGGTTATAGTTTTAGTTCAACCTCTGATACCGAGGTAGTACTATATTCATTAATTCATTGGGGTGATTTGGCGATTGAAAAATTTAATGGAATGTTTGCTTTTATCTTATTTGATAAATTATTAGGAGAAATTATAATAGGAAGAGATAGATATGGTATTAAACCACTTTATTATTGTAATGACTCTGGTTATTTTGCTTTAGCATCAGAACAAAAAGCAATCTTACAAATTAATAATTATTACAAAGATTTAGATTATACAGCACTGTATGAATATTTTACTTTTCAAAATATTTTAACTAACAAAACATTAGAAAAAAAAATAAAAATCTTTCCACCTGGAAATATTGCCAGATTTAAAATTAGCTCTAAAACTTTAGAAACTAAACAATACTGGGAATATAATTTTAAAAATTTAAAGTCAATAAAATATAATGATGCTGTTGCTGAATTAGAACATCTTTTTATAAAAGCAGTAAAAAGTCAACTTGTATCAGATGTAGAAGTTTCAAGCTATTTAAGTAGTGGTGTTGATACAAGTGCAATTTCAGCAATTGCGTCTAAAAATATAAATAAATTGAAAACATTCACATGTGGTTTTGATATGACATCATCATCTGGTATTGAAATATTTTTTGACGAGACATCTAAAGCTAAGGAAATTTCTAAAAATATAAACTCTAACCATAATGAGTTAATTATTAACTCTAAAGATATGGAAAATTGTTTAAATAGTTTAGTATTCCATTTAGAAGAGCCTAGGGTTGGACAAAGTTATCCAAATTATTTAATTGCTAAATATGTTAGCAATCATACAAAAGTTGTCTTAAGTGGTACGGGAGGTGACGAACTATTTGCAGGTTATCCATGGAGATATGAAATTAATCCTAATTTTAATTCATTTGATGAATTTATAGATAATCATTATTTGAAGTGGCAAAGATTAGTAAATAATAGTACGTTGCATAAAATTTTTTTACCAATCAATAGCGAAGTTAAAAATGTTTGGACTAAAGATATTTTTTCTAATATTTTTAATAAAACATTTGGTTATAACAATATTACAAACTCCTGTTTATATTTTGAATTAAGAACATTTCTTAGTGGTCTTCTTATAGTTGAAGATAAATTAAGTATGGCTCATGGCTTAGAGGTAAGAGTTCCTTTTCTTGACAACAATCTTGTAGATTTTGCACTAAATTGTCCTATTGAATACAAGCTTAATTCAGAAGCTAAAAATAAAGATTTTGATGAAAATACTGCTGGAAATAAAAAAGATTTATATTTTAAAAAAACAAATAATGGTAAATTAATTTTAAGAGAAGTTTTATCAAAGTTTGTTAGTAAAGATATTGCAATGCAGAACAAACAAGGTTTTAGTGGTCCTGACAGCAGCTGGTTTAAACACGATAGCTATGAATTTATTAACGATAAATTAATGAATAAAAAAGCCAAAATATACGATTATATGGATCACAAAATTATTTTTAATTTGATTAATGAACATATTTCTGGAAAAAATAATAGAAGATTACTTCTTTGGTCATTATTATACTTTGAAACTTATTTAGATGTATTCAAAATATAAAAAAAAAAAAAATATTTTAATTACTGGTTCAACTGGCTTAATTGGTTCAAAATTTTTGGATATTTATTCAAAAAAATATAATATTTATAAAATTCATTATAATAATGAAATTAAAACATATAAATATGACTTATCTAAAATTCAAACCTTTAAAAAAATACCTAGTAAATTTGAAGTTCTAATCTACTTAGCTCAATCTAATAACTATATTAATTCTAGAAAATTTAAAAAAGAAATCATAAATATAAATTATAAAAATTTCAAAAATTTAGTATTAAAGTTAAATGAAAGAAAAAAATTAAAGAAAGTAATATATGCTTCTTCAGGAAGTGTGTATCTCAATGAAGGAAAAACAATTAAAGAAATATCTAAATTAAATATTAACACTAATAATGTTTATGTTAAATCAAAATTAATGTCAGAAAATTTTTTATTAAAATTTAAGGAAAAACAATTTGAATTTTTTATAGCAAGAATATTTTTTGCTTATGGAAAAAAACAAAAAGAAAATATGCTAATGAAAAATTTAATTTTTAAAATTAAAAATAATCAGTCAATTTATCTTAATGGAAGAACTGGAATAAAAATAAATCCAATTCATGCAGTTGATGTTTGTAAGATATTTGATAAATCTATTAATAAAAATGTACATGGTATATTTAATGTTGCTGGCCCTGATATATTAACAATTAAAGACATATGTAATGAAATTGGAAAAAAATTAAAAATAAAAGTTAACTTTTCATATGATAATAAATCAAAAAATTTAATTGCAAACATAGATAAATTACAAAATTTATACTCTCCAAAAAATTCATTTAAAAATTTTTTTATTGAACTAATTTAATCATGAAAAATATATTAATAATTGATTCTGCTTATACATTGAAATTTATTAAAGATAGAAAATTAGAAAATTTCATAATATCAAGGGATAATGAAAAATATTTTGATCATGTTTGGACTACTCATCCAGTAGATAATATTTTTGAAAAAATCCAGAAGACAAATGATTATGGAAAAATTACTTTGCACAAAATTAATGAGCGACATTCATACATAAGAGGTAAAATTGGTAAATTCTATTTTCTTCGTAAAATCACTATAATTAATTTTATTATATCCCAAATAAACTTAATTTTATATTTAAAAAAATTAATTAAAAAAAATAATATAAAATTAATAAGATCAGAAGATGCTTTATATAACGGCTTACTTGCTTATATTTTAGCAAAGATAATTTATAAAAAAAAATTAATTATTTGTGTTTTTGGAAACCCAGATGAAATTAGAAAAAATAACAAAAAACCTTTGATGCCTAAACTTTTTAAATTTATATTTCTTGAAAAAAAAATAGAAAAATTTATTTTAAAAAAAGCTGATATGATTATTGTTCAAAATGAAGATAATAAAAATTTTGTTCATAGTAAAAATATAAATAAAAATAAAATTAAAGTTTTTAGAATAGGAAGAGATATCCATCCAGCACATTATTTAGATCCTAATCTTCGAAATCATAAAATTATTTCAAAAGATTTTGATATTACTAATAAAAAAATTGTTACATTTGTATCAAGATTAGTTAAATTAAAATTACCCAATCATTTTATAAAAGTTGTTGATTATCTTAAGAATAATGATGTTCATGTTTCTGCTTTTGTTGTAGGTGAGGGTGAATTAAAAGAAGATTTAATTAATGATTGCAAAAGAAGAGATTTAATAAATGAAATTAATTTTGTTGGAGCTAAGGATCAAGAATGGCTAGCTAGTTTGCTTGCTTTAACAGATATTTTTGTCTGCCCTTTGAAGGGAAGAGCATTGGTTGAGGCGGCTCTAGGCTCATGTGCTGTAATTGCATATGATATTGATTGGCATTCGGAAATAATTGAGAATTATAAAAATGGCGTTATTGTTGATTTTATGGATATCAATAAATTATCATCTGAGTCATTAAAACTAATTAAAAATGAAAAATTATCAAATGAATATGGTAATAATTTAAGAAAAAAAATTTTAAAATATTCAAATAAAGAAGAATTAATAAGATATGAAAATCTTTGCTATGATGAATTGTTATAAATGATTAATAAAAACATTAGATATATAAATAAGTTATGAGAATTGGCATTAATGCAACCTGCTTTAATGATACTCCTTCAGGAGCAAAAAAAAGATTCTTAAATATTTATTTTAAAGTTTTTAATACATTAAATAATATTGAATTTGTAATTTTTGAACCCGTCGATTGCGATATTTCTAATTGGTTTGAAAAATCTCAAAATATAAAATTTGTTAAAACAAAAATGCTTAGCACTAATTCTATTCAAAGATACTTATATGGTTTATTTCTATGGCCTAAATATTTTAAAAAATATAAATTTGATCTATTTGACTGGTATCATTTACCACTAACTGTTAAAAAAAATACTAATATTATCCTGACTATTCATGACCTAAGATATTTAGAGATACCAAAATATTACTCGATTTTCAGATCCTTAATTGCAAAAAGAGTAATTCAATCTTCAATTTCCAATGCAAAAAAAATTGTAACCGTATCAAAAACAATGCATAAATCTATTTCAAGACTAGAAAATAAAAATAAAATATCAGTTATTTATAATGGCTTGGATCAGAATTATGGACAAGAAATAAAAAAAAATATTATTAATAATACTAAAAATAAATATAACTTAAATTTTGAATTTATACTTACTGTAGGCTCTCTTGAGAAAAGAAAAAACTTGTCAGTTGTGCTCAAATCAATAGGCTTATTAAATTCTCTTGGATATAATAAGAAACTTGTTATTGTTGGTGGATTATATAATGATTCTTTAAATATAATTGAAACTAGAGAACTGCTAGATTTAAATAATAATGTTGTAATACTCAATAATGTTAATGATTTAGAATTAAAATGTCTTTATAAACTGGCAAAAATATTTGTTTTTCCATCAATTTATGAGGGATTTGGAATTCCACTACTTGAAGCGATGTTTATGAAATGTCCTGTTATTGCAAGTGATATTGAGTGTTTTAGAGAACTTGGAAAATCATATATTAATTATTTTGATCCTAAATCTGAAGAAGATTTATGCTACCAACTATTAAGGATTGAAAACAATAAAAAAGAAATTCTAAAAAAAATTGATAAAGCATATGAAAGATCGCTTGAATTTAATTATGAAAGTATAGCGCAAAAGGTTATCAGCATTTATAAAGAATTAAATTACAAATTAGATAAATAAATTATGTGTGGTATTTCAGGGATATTAACATTTAAAGATTATGATAAAAAATTTTTTTTAAAAAATATAACTAGTATTTTAAGCCACAGAGGGCCTGATAATTTTGATTATTGGGATGATTATAAAAATGGTCTAATTTTGCTTCACAACAGATTATCTATTGTTGATTTATCAGAAAAATCTAATCAACCAAAAACGAGTGATAATAATAGATATGTTATTTCATTTAACGGAGAGATATATAATTTTAGGGATTTAGCAAAAAAAATAGATAAAAAAATTAAAATTAACAGTGATACTGAATTAATACTGCATTTATTTTCAAAATATGGAATAAAAAAATCTATTGATTTTTTTACAGGCATGTTTGCAATTGCTGTTTGGGACAAATATGAGGAAAAACTTACATTGATTAGAGATAGAATTGGAGAAAAACCTCTCTATTATGGTTATATAAATGAATGTTTTATTTTTTCTTCAGAACTAAAAAGTTTTAAGAAATTCCCGCTAATTAAGCTGAATATTAATGCTAAAGCTGTAAATTATTATTTTTCCAGGCTTTCTGTACCATCTCCTTTCACAATTTATAAGAATATATTTAAATTACATCCAGGATGTTTAATTGAAATAAAATCAAAAGATATTAAGCTAAGAAATATTAATATCAAAAATGATCAGTTGTTATTAAACAACTCAAAAATTAATCAAAAATGGTGGTCTCCTATTGTTTTGAACAAAAAAATAAAAAGTAATGAAAATAATTATGATTACTTTAAAACCACAGTACATAATCAACTTCATCATTCAGTTGAAAATATGCTAAAAACTGATGTTAGTAATGGTGTTTTTTTATCTGGTGGAATTGATTCATCATTGATAGCAGCAATTTCAAAAAATATAGATAGTAATATTTCAACCTTCAGTATACGATTTAAAGATTTAGAATTTGATGAGTCAAAATATGCATACGAAGTAGCAAGCAAATTAAAAACAAATCATCATGAAATTTTAATAGATAAAGACGAGCTTTTAAATATCATTACTAAAATTCCTAATATTTTTGATGAGCCTTTCTCAGACTCATCATGTATACCTACTTATTTATTGTGTAATAAGGTATCAAATTTTGTTAAGGTTGCCCTATCTGGAGATGGTGGTGATGAATTGTTTGGAGGTTACAACAGATATATTTTTCTAAATAACATTTTATCAAGAATTAAATTTGTCCCTTTCATTATTAGAAAAAAAATTTCTAAACTTTTACTTTTAATCCCAAATAAAAAATTATCATTTTTTTTATCGTTGTTAATGTCTTCTTCTGAAAAAAATGTTTTAAATTTAGAAAAAAATATTCAAAACTTATTAAAAAGTATTAGTATATCATCATCTAATTTCGAAACATATCTAAACATACTATCAAATAGTGATTATGTAATAGATAACAATGACTATGATCATTTAAATAAATTACTCTTTAATGAATCAAAATTAAATAAAGGTAATTTTATTGAAAAAATAATGTATTCGGATCTAATTTCTTATCTACCAGATGACGTACTTGTTAAAGTCGATAGAGCAAGTATGGCCAACAGCTTAGAGGTTAGAGCACCATTTTTAGATCATAAATTATTAGAATTAAGTTCACAAATACCATTAAATTATAAAATAAAAAATAATTCAGGTAAAATTATTTTAAAGGATATATTGTCTAATTATATCCCAAATACACTTATAGATAGGCCAAAACAAGGTTTTGCAGTACCATTATCAAAATGGCTTAAAAATGAATTAAAAGATTGGTCTGAAAATAAATTACATCAAATAAGAATGAATAAAAATATTTATTTAAACTACAATAAAATTAATAAATTATGGATTGATCACATAAATGGAAGAAAAGATTATGGTTCAGCATTATGGTCAATTTTTATTTTCCAATCTTGGTATGAAAGCCAAAATTATGAATAAGATTAGTGTAATAATTCCTTTATATAATGATTATAAATCAATAAAGTTCCTACTTATGATGCTTACGAAGCAATCTCTAATTCCAGATGAGGTAATAGTGGTAGATTCAAGTGATACTAAAAAATCATTTAATTCAATACTTAATGATTTAAATTATATATTAGTACACAAAAAAATAGAAAAATCCTATCCTGGCAAAGCAAGAAATATAGGAATCAAAGCTAGTAGAAACGAATTAATAGCATTATTAGATTGCAGAACTTTTCCAAATATAGATTGGTTAAAACAAATGTTTGAGAATTTGAATAAAAATAAAAAATCAATTATATTTGGAAGTAGGAAGTCATTATCAGAAAATAAGTTCAAAAATTTATTAAAAAATTCAACTTATGGCAATGAGGCAGTTACCTCAATATCTGGATCTATATTATTAAAAAAAGATCTTATTAAAAATGAATTATATTTTAATGAAAAAGTAAGAGCTGGTGAAGATTTATTATGGATTGATGAGTATAAAAAAAGTAACTTGAATATTGGATATTTAATAAAAAGCAATCACATTTATTATGGCTTTCCAAATACTATAAATAGTCTTTTAAAAAAATGGTTCTATTACTCAATGAGTAATTCTTTCATTCCAATATTAAAATTACAAAAATATTTATATTTTTTTGTTTTTTTATTATTTAGTTTATTCGTTATTTTTAACTTTTTTTTAACACAAAATAATTTAGTAAATATTTTAAATTCAATTGTGCAATATATATTATTAATAATTATTTTTTTGCATTTTTTTTATCGATCACTTATAAAACCACTTAATCTTGGTATAAGTTTACGAAAAATATTGCCTTTATATTGGTTACAAATATACTTTGTTTCTCTAGTTTTAGATATAATCAAATTGCCTGGATCAGTTTTTGGCTTTTTTAATTTAATATTTAAATTTTATAAAAAAAAGTGATAAAAATAGTTTTTAATATTTTGATTGTATTTTATGGTTTTTTTACTTTTAAAAAAAAATTACAATTTTATAATATAATTTTTTTTACAATTATAGCTACATTTTTAGAATTAGTTACAATCGGTTCAATTATTCCATTCATTGAAGTTTTAGTTAATGTTGATAATGATAAATTAGTTTATATTGATTCTATTCCTTTTTTAAAAAATCTAAATAATGAATATTTTATATTAATTTTTATTTTCTTTGTAATTTTTTCAGGTTTATGGAGAGTTGCATTGTTATATATGAATGCATTATTCACAGAAACATTTTGTGCAGAATTAAATTCTAAAATTTTATCAAATGAATTATCACAACCTTTTAGTAAACATTTGGAGAGAAATAATGCTGAATTTATAAGTATTCTTACTGAAAAAAATAAATCTCTCAATACAGTATTCCAGAGTTTACTTTATATAATAAGTTCCTCATTAATTCTATCAATTATACTTATTATTTTCATAATACTGACACCAATAAATTTAATTTTGCCACTATTAATATTAATTGTATTTTATTATTTTGCATATTCTGTAATAAATAAAACCGTAACAAAAAATAGTAAAATTATTAATGAGAAACAAATTAATACTGTGAAAACAGTTAATGAGTCGTTATTAAACTTTAGAGAAATACTAATTTCAAATTTAATTAATAAGTATACTAATTACTATAAACAAGAAATATATAGACTTAAAACTTCTCAAGCGCTAATCAATATTTTGGCCTCAACACCGAGATATTTCCTTGAAATTATAGTTATAATTTTCATGACTTTAACAGTATATTTTTTATCAAAAAATAATACAGACTTGATTGCTATTTTTCCAATACTAGCTGCCTATGCTTTTGCAATGCAAAAGACGCTACCTTATTTTCAACAGCTTTTTACTGGATTTATTGTAGTAAAAGGAAATTTATCTTCAGTTAATTCTATTATAAAATATGCATCGAGAAGACAAAGTAAAATTAAATTTCAGGAAAATGCAAAAACATTCAAATTAACAGGAAATCTTGAGTTAAAAATAAAAAATTTTAAATATAAAAATTCAAAAGATATTCTATTTAAAGATATTGCATTAAAAATTCCATTAGGAAGCAAAGTTTTAATTACTGGCAGTTCAGGATCTGGTAAAAGTACATTAATTGATATACTTATGGGTTTTTATATACAAGAAGGAATATCAATTAAATTAGATCAAACAAAGATAACAAAAAATAATACCGATTCATTTCAAAATAATATTTCCCACGTACCTCAGCATGTATTCTTATTAGATAATAGTATACTAGAAAATATTTCCTTGGAAAATAAAACTAAAACTAATTTAAAAAAACTAAAAATAATCTCACAAAAATTATCAATTAATAACTTTATTAATAAACTTGAAAATAAGTATGATACTTTTGTTGGAGAAAATGGAATTAAATTGTCAGGTGGACAAAAACAAAGAGTTGGTATAGCCAGAGCGATATATAAAAATAAAAAAATTATATTTCTTGATGAGGCAACAAATGCTTTAGACTCGAAAACAGAAAAATCAATTTTAAAAAATATTCTTTCATTAAAAGATATAACAATATTTTTTTCTACTCATAAAATAATATTGAAAAGTATGTTTGACTATGAAATAAGTATAAAAAAAGAAAAAATAAAATTATCTAAAATAAAAAATGTTAAAAAATAAAAAGTTTATATTTATTATTCCAGCAAGAATGCAATCTTCTCGTTTGTTTGGTAAACCTCTTTTAAAAATAGGATCAAAAACTTTAATTGAACATGTATATTATAATGCAATAAAAAGTAAATATTGTAAGAAAGCATTAATTGCTACTGATTCAAAAAAAATATTTAATTTTTGCAATAAAAATAAAATAAATACTTGTTTAACTGGAAATCATAATTGTGCATCAAATAGAGTTGCAGAAGTTGCAAATAAATTAAATGATAAATGGGTAATTGAGCTACAAGGTGATGAGCCTTTTTTAAATTTTTCTATTATAAATAAATGGATTGCTAAATGTAAAGATCACTTAAATTCAAAAAATATAGACCTTTTTTTATCATCAGCAAAAATACAAAAAATTGAAAATTTAAATAACAGAAATATGGTAAAGTTAATTAAAGATAAAAATAATAGGGTATTATGGTTTTCAAGATCATTAATACCATGTGATTACAAGAAACAGTTTAATTATATATATTTTAGGCATGCTGGCTTTCACTTATGGAAAAAATCTAGTTTGATTAAATTTTCTAAAATTAAACCTAGTTTAATAGAGAAATCAGAAGACACACACGCCTTAAGAATCGTTGAAAATAATTTTTTTGCGAAAGCAATTGAAATTCAGGACACTTTGGCAATTGATACGAAGAATGATCTTTTAAAAGCAAAAAAATTTATTTAAAATAAAATTTTATTTGTTATAATTAATTATGAAGTATAAACTTGATGATAATGTTAATAGTGTATTAAAAAAAGATGGAATAAAAAAATTTAACTCAAAAGCAAAAAATTTTAATCACTTAACTAGAACTCAATATATAAATAAACTAAATAAATCAAAGAACTCATCTTGGGCTGATAGAATAATTTATAATGAGACATTCAGTGCTACACTAATATGTCAGAAATACAACGAAACTAATAGAGCTCATTTTCATAAAAAAGATGACGAGTGGTGGGTAGTTCTACAAGGTAAAATTAAGTGGTGGATACAAGGTATTGGAGAAATTATTGCTTCGAAAGGTGATATAGTTTTTGTTCCAAGAGGAAAATTACATAAAATTAAAACAATAAGCAAAACTAATTCTATAAGATTAGCTATATGTAGGCCTGACATTCCACATTTTCATGTTAATAATGAAAAGATAATTAAGAACTTTTAGTGAATTTTCAAAATAAAGTTATAATTATAACTGGCGCAAGCAAAGGCATTGGAAAATCAATTGCGCTTTCCCTTCATTTAAAAGGTGCTAACGTATTTTTGATTTCAAGAGATAGAAATTTAAAAAAAGTTTTCAAAAATTTTTCAAATAATAAAAATAATTCATATTTTATTGGTGATGTTACAGATGAAAGATTTGTTAAAAAAACTTTTAATATAATTTATAAAAAAAATAATAAAATAGATGCACTTATAAATAATGCTGGAATTTCTGGTTTGGAAAAAATAAATAAAATTACACTAAAAAAGTGGGATTATGTAATTAATAATAATCTAAAAAGTTCATTTGTTTGTTCTAAAATTATATCTAAATACTATATTAAGCAAAATTATGGAAATATAGTTAATATTTCTTCAGTAGCTGGAAGAAATTATAGCATAGTTGCAGGAGTTCATTATACAGCAAGTAAAGCAGGCGTTATTGGACTCACCAAACAATTGGCTTATGAACTTTCAAAATATAATGTTAGAGTTAATTGTATTGCTCCCTCACAAACAAAAACTGAAACATTATTAAAATCATTAAAACAAAAAAAAATTAATATTAAAACTCTTTCAAATAAATTACCTTTGGGCAGATTAGCCGAGCCTAACGATATTGCAAATGCTTGTTTATTTTTAGTTTCAGATCAATCTTCTTACATAAATGGATCTGTAATTGATGTAAACGGAGGAATAATTTGAGAAAATTTTTTAATGTTGGAATTGCAGGTTATGGGATTGTTGGAAAAAGAAGACATAGTACAATTAAAAAATTTAAACATTTTAATGTAATTGCACTTTGTGATAATAATTACTCCACATTTGATAATATAAAAGAACTAAATAAAAATATTAAAATTTTTAAAACATACAAACAATTATTAAACGAACATATAGATATATTATTTATATGCTTGCCTAATAACCTTGCTGCTGAGGTAACATATCAAGCACTAAAAAGAAAAATTCATGTTTTTTGCGAGAAGCCTCCAGCTAAGAAGCCGTCGGAATTAAAAAAAATTGCTAATATATTAAAATTAAGAAAAAAATTAAAATTAATGTATGGATTTAATCATAGATATCATAAATCAATTATTGAAGCAAAAAGAATTATTGACTCTAAACAGTTTGGTAAAATAATTAATATGAAAGGTACTTATGGTAAATCCCAAATGATATCCTTTAATGATAAAAATCATCCCTCATTTTGGAGAACCAAAAGAAATATCTCTGGTGGAGGAGTTCTATTGGACCAAGGAATTCATATGCTTGATTTAATGAGATATCTCGGAGGTGAATTGGAAGTAACTGCTAGTAATGTTTCAAATAATATGTGGAACTATAATGTTGAAGATAATGTATATGCGCTTTTAAGAGGCAAAAATAATATTATAGTGTTTTTAAACTCCTCTGCAACTCAATGGAAACATAGATTTTATCTTGAAATTAATTTTGAGTATGGAAATATTGAATTGGACGGCATACTATCTGGCACAAAAAGTTATGGTAGAGAAAAAATTATTATTACTAAAGCTGATCCCAAAAATGATAGAGGTAATCCGAAACAAATAAATAAATTTTATAGAAAAGATAATTCTTGGTACGATGAAATAAATTATTTTTTTAAAGTCGTTAAAAAAGAAAAAAATATTAAGCAAGGAACTTTTGATGATGCACAAAAGACTCTTAATTTAGTTTTTATGATTTATTATATGGATAAATTATGGAGAAAAAAATATAATATTAAAAAACCAGTCTTATATTCATGAATAATGATGAAGAAAAATTATTAATTTTTGCAAAAAAAGTAGTAAAAGAATCTCTCAATCTTTTACATAAGAATAAAAGCTTTGAATATACTTTAAAAAAAAAAAATAAAAAAGAATTTAAAAGTAAAATAGATATAGAATTAAACAATTTTATTCTTAGAAAGTTAGATAAATTTAAATTTAAAATTTTTTCTGAAGAGTCCAAAAAATTTAAATTATCAAAAGAAAAAGATTATGTTTGGATTTTAGACCCATTAGATGGAACTTTTAATTATGTAAGGGGATTGAGTAATTGTGCAGTTTCATTAGCATTAATTAAAAAAAATACTTTAGTTTTTGGAGTTGTTGGAACCTTTCCATATGGTGATATTTATTATGGAGGAAAAAATTTTGGCTCTTTTAAAAATAATAAAAAAATTAAAATATCAAAAACTAAGTTGTTTAAGAATGCAATAATAGCAACAGGCTTTCCTGCTAACTCCAATTTTACTAATAATTATAAAAAAAATTTTTTTAATATCGTCAATAAATTTGCTAAGATAAGAATGGTTGGAAGTGCGGCATGTTCATTAGTATATTTAGCAGAAGGTACTATTGATAATTATTATGAGCAAAATATTAAATTGTGGGATATCGCTGGAGGCCTGGCAATTTGTCAAGGTGTAGGTGCAATTATTAATCTAAAAAAAATTGATAATTATAATAGTTATGATTTGAAAGTTTCAAATAAATTTCTGTGCATTTAAACTATAAATGATATAAAAATAATTTATAAATGTTTAATAACAAAAAAATACTAATAACTGGTGGTACTGGTTCTTTTGGTAAAGTATTCGTTTCCCATATGGTTTCAAATTATAAAAATAATAAAATTTATGTTTATTCTAGAGATGAGATGAAGCAATGGGAAATGTCAAATCAGATTAAGAGTAAAAAAGTTAAATATATTATTGGGGATGTAAGAGATAAAGAGAAACTTAATCAATCATTATACAATATGGATTATGTTGTTCATGCAGCTGCTATAAAAATTGTACCAACTTCAGAGTCAAATCCTGAGGAGTGTATTAAAACTAATATTTTAGGGGCAATGAATGTAATAGATGCATCAATTAAAAATAAAATAAAAAAAGTTATAGCTTTATCTACTGATAAAGCATGCAATCCAATAAATTTATATGGAGCTACTAAACTTGCATCTGACAAATTATTTACAGCAAATTCAATTAATAAACAACACGAGACAATATTTTCAATTGTTAGATATGGAAATGTTATTAATTCAAGAGGTTCAGTTGTTCCATTTTTTAAAAACTATATTGGAAAACAAAAAGTTCCAATAACACATCCTGATATGACCAGATTTTTTATTACAATAGAAGATGCGGTGAAATTTGTTAATCAATCTTTTAAGTATGCAAATGGTGGAGAGATATTTGTAAAGAAGGCTAAATCTATGAAAATTACACAACTAGCAAAAGTAATTATACCTAATGTAAAATTTCAATTTATTGGAATTAGACCAGGTGAAAAAATTCATGAAATTATGATATCTGAAGACGATTCTGATAATACATATGAATTTGATGATCATTTTAGAATTATACCCCAGGATAGTAAAAATTTTAATAAATTTATGATTAAAAATAAAATTAAAAAAGTTAAGAAAGGCTTTATCTATTCATCTAAGAAAATATCAAAAAACTTTAATATTAAAAAATATTTATAATTTATCATAATTCTCAAACTATAAAAATGAATTTTAATGAACTTAATTTTATAAAGAAAAAACTAAATGAGATTCTTGAATATAATGATGAATTACGAAAAGTATCCTGGCTATATATACCAAAACTACATCCGAGTATAATTAAAAATTATGAAACAATATTAAATAACAAAACATACTTAAAAAATACTTTTTTATATTATCTCAATATATGTTTTAAAATTATAAAATTATTTGCATATTTCTTTTATATTTCTTTTTTTATTAAAAAATTTCAATTCTCAAATCAAAATCATAATAATTTTGATTTATTAATTTTATCACATTTAATAAATAATAATAAAATAAATTTTAAAAATGATTATATCTTTAATGGCATTATTGATAAGCTAAATAATAAAAATTATAAATCATTTATAGTTTATCTAAATCATTTTAATAATTATAATAATAATTATATATTGTCTAAAAATATTGGATTTAAAAATAATATCAAATTTACAATCAAATATTTAAAATTATTTTATAGATATTTTTCCATGAATAAGCTTAAAAATTTTGAATTTAATTATAAATTAAAAAGAAAGTTAATTTTAGAGATATTATCAACTTCTAATATATATAATGAAATCATCTCTGAGCAAATAATAATATTATTATTAAAACTTAATATAAAAAATATACTTATTACTTATGAAGGATATGCATTAGAAAGATTTATAATAAACAAAGTTAAAAAATCCAAAGTTAATATTAGATGTATTGCTTACAACCACAGTGGTTTGTGGCCAGGACAAAATTCTATGAAGTTAGATATGGGCAATAATTATAACCCTGATATAATTTATTTTGCAGGAAAAATTCATAATAGACGTTTTTTTAATGCAAATAAAATAAAAATTAAAACTGGTATATTGGGCTCAAATAGAAATTTTCAGGTAAAAAAAATACAAAGTAATGAACACTTAACAGTTCTTTTTCTTCCTGAGGGAATACTTGATGAAGTTAAAAATATGTTATCTTTTGCATTAAAAATATGTGCTTCAGATGCCAATATTAATTGTATATTTAGGTTCCATCCTGACATTAATAGTCAAATTAAAAACTTATCAATTTATACTTCTAAGTACAATAATCTTACTTTTTCAAAAAATACTTTTGAAGATGATTTATCAATATCAAATTTAGCAATTTATAGAGGATCAACTACTTGTGTAGCTGCGTTAGCTAATAAGATAATTCCAATTTATTATGATTTAGGGGATAATATAAATATTGATTTTTTATATGATTTTAGTGAATTCAAATTTAAAGTATCTAATTTAAATGAATTTAATAAAATAAAAAATAATTATAAAAAAATAATGAATACTCATAATGCAAAAAAAGATAAAATAGAAAAATATTGTGAAGAAATTTTTTATAATAAAATTAAATTAATTAATTTGCAAAAATAGTTGTATCTATGAAAAATAAAATATCTGTAGTTCTTGCAACATTGGGTGAAAAAAATATTTTTGAAATTGTTAAAATATTGAATCAAAGTGATATTGAGATCGAAATAATAATAATTATTCCACAAAGAAAATATTATAAAATTAAAGAATTAAAAAAAAACAAAAATATAATAATTATTCAAACAGATTTTTTTTCTCAGCCAAAACAAAGAATAGAGGGATTTAAAATAGCAAAATATGATTTTGTACTACAACTAGATTCAGATGTTAAAATAAATAAATTTTTTTTAAAAGAAATCTTAGATTTTATTTCTTTAAAGAATAGTAACTGTGCTGTATCTTTGCATCCAATAATTGAACATAAATTTAAATCATCAATTTATAGATATATAATTAATTTTATTTTTTATTATTTTATTAAAAGAGAAAAAAATTTTAATAATTGGGACAGTTGGTTTACAAACAATTTATTTAGAAACAATAATGGTAGAGTTAAATTATTAACAGGTGCATGCATTTTACATTATAAAAAAAATCTTATTTTGGATGATTTCTACAATTATAAATATAAAGCATATGGTGAGGATATATTACATTCATGTCTTTTACATAATAAAAAAGTATCTTTTTATTTTAAAAGATCTAACAATATTAAATTTCATCTTTCTGGCGGATATGTTTTTAAAAATATTATTGAATTAAATTTTTTTATTAAAAGAATGTCAGTTATATACTTCAAAATATTTTTATTAACTAATGGAAATTTATTTATCTTTTCGACATGGTTTTTATTTTGGTATTTAAATATCTATATTAATTATTTCTTAAAAAAAATATTATGATTTCAATTGTTAGAAAAGTCAAATTAGATGATTGGGTTTTAGAAATACTTATTCATCCGTTAACTAAAAAAAAAATATTGATTAATCAAACAAATAAAATTGATGGTGTTTTAGATTTGAGAAATCCCCTTACAAAATATTCTGATTTTAATAAATGGAAAAAATCTCAAAATGAATTCGAAAATTGGGTCATTAATGATAAAGAATATAAATTTTCTAAAAATTATAATTATAGAAAAGAAATAATCCAAGTTAAGCCTGTTTATGATCATTTTAAAATAAAAGGTAAAATTTTAGATGTTGGTGGTCATATAGGCACTTTAAGAGAATTCTTAGATAATAATGATAAATATATATCAGTAGATCCTTTTATTGGTTGTCTAAAATATGTAAGTTTAGATAAATTTAATGCATACAAATGTTTAAATAAAAATTTAAATTTTGTTTACGCAAATGCAGAAAAACTGCCGTTCAAATCAAATTCTTTTGACTATGTTCACATGAGATCGGTAATTGATCATTTTCTAGATATTAATTTATCACTTAAAGAGGCAAATAGAGTATTAGTCTGTGAAGGCAAAATTCTAATTGGAACTTATGTTCTAGGAGGAAAATATGGTAAGATCCCAATTAAAAATAAAATAAAAGAATTTATTAGAAAAATTTTACTTTATTTTGGATTTGAAAGATATAGGGATCATCATATGATACATCCTACTTTAAATTATTTAAAAAAATTAGTAACCGATAATGGTTTTGTAATAAATGATATATACTGGCAACCATATTGGAACAATCAAGTATGTTACTTACTAGCTAGCAAAATTTAATGTATGAAGAAAAAATATAGATATGATATTTGTATAATTGGAGGACTGGGACATGTGGGTCTGCCTCTAGGAATCGTATTTGCTAATAAAAACCAACAAGTTGTATTACATGATGTAGATAAAAAAAATGCAAATATTGTTTTTAAGGAAAAAAAATTACCATATGTTGAGCACGGAGCTTCAAAATTACTCAAAATTGCTTTAAATAAAAAAAAGATTCATTTTTCATCTGATATTAACATCATTACTCAAAGTAAAAATATAATTATTGCAATTGGAACTCCAGTAGATAAATATTTGAATCCAGAAATAAAAAAATTTTTAGATTATATAAAAAAAATAAAAAAACTTATTTCAAATGAACAAAATGTAATAATTAGAAGTTCAGTTTTCCCAAATACATGTTTAAATGTACATAAAATTTTAGGAAAAAATAAAAATTTAGCCTACTGCCCAGAAAGAATTGTGCAAGGTTACTCTGTAAAGGAATTATCTCACTTGCCACAATTAATTTCTGGATTCAATGAGAAAGCTATAAATAATGCAAAACATTTATTTAAAAAATTAACACCAAAAATAATTATCTGCACAGTTATGGAAGCTGAATTTGCAAAACTCTTTACTAATTCTATGCGATATATAGAGTTTGGTTTAGCCAATCAGTACTATATGATATGTAAAAACAATAATGTCAATTATGATAGGGTAAGAGCAATTATGACTGAAGGATATGATCGAGTTACTAATTTACCCTCAGCTGGTTTTGCGGCAGGCCCATGTCTTTTCAAGGATACTATGCAATTAAATGCATTTAATAATAATAACTTTTTAATCGGAAATGCAGCTATGATGATAAATGAAGGACTTCCAAATTATCTTGTTGAACAAATTAAAAACTCACACTCAATTAGAAATAAAAATATTGGAATATTAGGAATGGCATTTAAAGCTAATATTGATGATACAAGGGATTCATTATCTTTTAAATTAAGGAAATTATTAATATCAAACGGTTGCAATGTTTTTTGTACAGATGAATATGCCAAAGATAGTAGTTTTTATTCATTAGATTATACTTTAAACAGATGCTCTATAATAATAATAGGAGTTCCTCATAAAAAGTATTCTAAAATTAAATTTCCTAAAAACAAGGTTTTATACGACTTATGGAATTGCATAAAAAGAATTTAGAACACATTTTAATTACTGGTGGAGCTGGTTTTATAGGTAGCTATTTAACAAATTTTTTTTTAGATAAAAATTTTAGAGTTACAGTTTTAGATAATATTTCAAGAGGCAATATAAGAAGATTAAAAAAACGAAATAATTTGAAAATTATAAAAGGGGATATTAGAAATCCAAAAATTGTTGATAAAGCTTGTAAAAAAGTAAATTCTGTTATTCATTTAGCTGCAATAAATGGAACTGAAAACTTTTATACTAAACCAGAATTAGTTTTAGAAGTAGCTATTTCAGGAACTATGAATATTATAAATAGTTGCATAAAACACAAGATAGCAAAATTATATTTAGCTTCATCATCTGAAGTATACCAAAATCCAGAAACAATACCAACAAATGAAAAAGTAAGATTAATTGTTCCTGATCCACATAATCCTAGATATTCATATGGAGGTGGAAAAATAATAAGTGAATTATTATGCTTAAATTATGGAAAAAAATATTTTAAAAAAGTAGTTATTTTTCGACCTCATAATGTTTTTGGCCCAGATATGGGTTGGGAACACGTAATTCCTCAATTAGTATTAAAAATAAAAAATAGAAAGAGAAATACAATTACTTTGCAAGGATCTGGTAAAGAAAGCAGAGCATTTATTGAGATTAATGATTTTTGCGAAGCTTTTTTTAAAGTTTATAATAAAGGTAAACACCTTGAAATATATAACATAGGTAATGATAATGAGATAAAAATTAATGATTTATTAAAAAAAATAATAAAAATTCTAAACTTAAAGATAAATATAAAAAAAATCGCACTAAAGCAAGGGAGCCCTCTAAGAAGATGCCCTGAAATCACAAAAATAAAAAAAATAGGATTTGAACCAAATTATAATATAGATAAAAGCTTAATTGAGACAGTTAACTGGTATACAAACAATAATAAAAAATCATGAAATTACTGATATAAATAACAAATACACATAACTAGGTAACCACCTATATATTTTGAATTTACTTTTTCTCCCCTCAATATCTTTCCATATACTTGGGACTTCTTTTATTCTAAACTTTTTTTTGTGACATTTGATTGTCAGTTCTAATGCATAAGTAAAACCTTTAGAGCTTTGTATATTAATAGAATTTAGAACATTTTTATTAAACATTTTGAAGGCATTAGTTGAGTCTCTAATTGGAACTCGTCCTAAATAGAAAATTAAAAAAGATCCCAATATTGTGATATATTTTTTTATAAAGCTAGCTCCAATAAATTGACCACCTTTAATAAATCTACTTGGTACAACTAAGTGATAATTTTCATTCTTAATTATTTCATACATTTTGTTTATTAAATCTATATTATCAAAATCATCAGCCATATAGACTAATAAAATATCACTTTCACTTTCCTTTAAACCTTTTTTAATTGCTTCATTTGGCCCAAAATTTTCATTTTTAACAAGAGCAATTTTTTCTTTGTAATTTTTTATTTTTTTTATATATTTTAATGTGTTATCACCTTCAAAATCATAACAAATTAAAAGCCTAAAATTAAGATTTAGATATTTATTAAATAATTCATATAGTCTGTTAATTTTATTTCCTTCATTAAATACTGGTATAATAATATCTAAATCAAATTTCATTTAATTATTCGTGGAGAAGGAAAGGGTATAATAAATTTTCCACCTTTTTTTTTAAAAATAGATTTTTTAACAAAAAATGTTTTATAATTCCAAGACAACAATAAAGCATATTTAATTTTTTTCTTAATAAATTCATCGTCACTAATGATTTTAATATTTGATCCAGGCGTGTATTTACCAATTTTATCTTTATTATTTTCACTTATATAAATTAAAGTTTGGTTACTTAACTTACAATAATTTAATAATGTGTTTCCTTTTGCCGGTGCTGAAAAACCTCCCAGTTTGTTATTTTTATTTAATTTATTCAGAAGCTTTATCAATTTAATTTTATTATTTTGAACTTTATTTTTATAATTTTTATATTTACTTATTTTATTAATCCCCCATTGTTTTTCATAATTAAGTTGATCATAAACTTTTTTACTTATTTTTCTTGTTGACTCTTTAAGTGTTAGATAAATTCTCATTGCTGGTCCAGAAGCACCAATTTTTACTTTTTTTAAATCAATAATTTTCATATCTTGATTTTTAAACAATTTATTTAGAGGAAATAAACTAAGATATGATAGATGTTCGTGATAAATTAAATCATAAAAATTTTTATCAATCATATCTATCAAATACGGAAATTCTATCATTAATACACTATCTTTACTCATAATTTTTTTTAAGCCATTATTGAAATCAATTATATTATCTATATGGGCATAAACATTAGTAATTGATATAAATTTAATTTTTCCAAATTTTTTTTGTATTTTTTTACCTAAATTCTCATTAAAAAATTTATTAATTAAGATAACTCTTTTGTCCTTCATTTGTTTAAAAGCTTTAGAAGGTTCAATACCGATTAAATTGGTATAATCATTTGGATATCTACTAATAAGTACACCATCATTAGAACCAATATCGCAGATAAAATCATTTTTATTTAAATGATATTTTTTAATATTATAATTTACTGTATTCTCATAATGCTCAACCAATTGTTTTGATGATGATGAATAGTATATGTATTCATCGAATACTGCTTTTTTATCAAGTACAACTGATAATTGTGATAAATAGCAACTTTTGCAAAGCATCAAAACTAAAGGATAATAATTTTGATTATTTAAATCTTTTTTTAAAACAAAAGAATTAGACGGTGGGTGTTGACCCAAATCTAGATATTCTATTAATTTTTTACTCTCACAAAATCGACATTTAGTTTGTTTTTTAAAATACATGATTTATTAATAAGAATAAGTTAATACAACATAATGAAGCTTAAAGAAATTAAAATTACTGTTTTGGGCCTAGGATATGTTGGTATTGTTCTAGCAAATGAATTTTCAAAAAAATATAGTTGTATTGGTTATGATATAGATAAAAAAAGAATATCCGAATTAAAAAACAATATAGATAGAACTCAACAATTAAAGGCACACGAAATAAAAAAATCAAAAATTTTATTTACTTCTAACAATAATGAAATTAGAAATTCAAACATTTACATAATTACAGTACCAACTCCCATCTATACAAATAAAAAACCAAATTTAAATAGTTTAATTATGGCTACAAAATTAGTAGCAAAATTTTTAAATAAAACAAACTATGTAATTTATGAATCAACTGTCTATCCAGGTACAACTGAAGAGGTTTGCATACCACTTTTAGAAAAACATTCATCATTAAAAGCAAATATTGATTTTTTTGTTGGTTACAGCCCTGAAAGAATTAATCCTAGTGATAAAAAAAATAAATTAACAAATATTAATAAAATTGTTTCATCACAATCATTAAAATCAACAAATTTTATCAAAAAATTATATCAATCAATTATTAAAAATGCACAAATCTATAAGGCTGATACAATAAAAATAGCTGAAGCTGCAAAAATAATTGAAAATACTCAAAGAGATATCAATATTGCTCTTATGAATGAACTAAGTATATTATTTAGAAAATTAGATATAAATACTCTTAAAGTAATTGAGGCAGCTTCTACAAAGTGGAATTTTTTAAAATTTTATCCGGGCTTAGTAGGTGGGCATTGCATAGGTGTTGATCCTTATTATTTAACATATAAATCAATTAATGTTGGCTATGATCCAAAAATTATTCTTTCTGGAAGGAAAATAAATGACAATATGGGAAAGGAAATTGCAAAATTTTTATACTATAAATTTAAAACAAAAAAAATTATTTCAGTAAATATATTAGGATTAACATTTAAAGAAAATTGTAATGATATAAGAAACTCAAGAATTGTTGATATAATTAATTATTTTAATTCAAAAAGATGTCAGATTAAATGTCATGATCCTCTACTTGAATACAAAAAAATAAATATAGAAAATATTAATATTATTAATAGTCCATTTCAAAAATTAAAAAAAACTGATATTCTATTTATAAATGTGGCTCATGAAATTTTTAAAAAAAAGTCAGATAAAGATATAAAAAAACTTTTGAAAAAAAATACTGTTATTTATGATTTAAAAGGTATGCTTTCAAAAAGAGAGTTTATTACAAATAAATTATATAATTATTTTACCCCGTGAAAAAAAACTCAAAAAAAATTTTATTTTTTGTTAATTCTCTAGATTTTTTTGTAAGCCACAGATTACCATTAATAGGTCTTGCTAAAGACATGATGATTGACCCAGTGGTATGTGCTCCTTTAAAAAAAATAAGAAAAGATGAGTTAAAAGAACTTAATTTAAATTTAATTAATATAGATATAATGAGAAGTAGAAAAAATTTAATATATGAGTTACTTTTAATTTTTCAGTTAACAAAAATAATAATTAAAGAAAAACCTTCTCTGGTTCATTTAATCACAATAAAACCAGTTTTATATGGTGGAATAATTTCCTTTTTTTTTAGAAGAATAAAATTTATATCTTCTATCACGGGATTAGGAAGTTCTTTATTAGAAAATAATTTTTCATCATTTTTAGTTAAATTTATTTATAAAATTACTACTTTTAGCAAAAATATAAACTTTATCGTACAAAATGAGGACGATAAAAAATTTTTATTAAAATTGAACAATAAAATACTAAATAAAATATTTTTAATACCAGGATCGGGTTATAACAAAAAATTATTTTATTTTAGTCCAGAAAAAAAACAAAAACCAGTTATTTGTTTTGCTGGAAGATTATTAAAACATAAAGGAATTTACGAGTTTATTGAAGCTATTAAGAAATTAAGAAAAAAAAAATATGATAATGAGTTTATTATTGCAGGTAAGATTGATAATCTTAACCCAAGTTCAATTTCAATTGAAGAATTAAAAAATTGGGAAAAAGAAAATTTAATAAAATATATTGGATTTCAAAAAAACTTATCAGAGTTTTTCAAATCTATAAATATTTTTGTTATGCCTTCTTATAGAGAAGGATTTTCAAAAGTTCTTTTAGAGGCTGCCGCTTGTGGCAAAGCAATTGTGACAACAAATGTACCTGGTTGTAGAGATATTATTAAGGATTCAGTAGGGGGATTATTGGTAGAAGCAGGAGATTCAGAAAATTTATCTCAGTCTATCGAACTATTAATTAATCAAAAAGATTTGAGAAGTAAATATGGGAAATCATGTGCAGATTTCGTCATTAAAAATTTTACTATCGAAAAAATTTTATCAAATTATAAAAAACTATATTTTAAATTATTAAATGTATAAAAGTAAATATAAAATCTTAATTTTAGGCTCTAGTGGATTTATTGGATCACAGATCAAATTTTTTTTTGAAAATAGTAAAAATTTCGAGATCAAAACAATTACTAATAAAAAAAATATATCTGATAATAACATTATCTACGTTAAAAATTTTTTAAATAATTTAGAAAAACATAGATATATATTTAATGACATTGATGTTGTTATCAACTCAATAGGATTAGCTCATGAAACTAAAGATAAAAAAATATTTAAGAAATATAAAGAGATAAACTCTGTTGCCCCAATAAAATTATATAAAATTGCTAATAAATGTGGTGTTAAAACATTTATACATTTAAGCTCTATTATGGTCTATGGAAATAAAAATTATAAAAAACCCATAAATGAACATGATGAATGTGCTCCAGAAGGTGTATATGCAAATTCAAAATTAAGAGCTGATAAAGACTTAATAAATTTGAGTAATACTTTAAAAATAAAATTGTTTATTATTAGGCTCCCATTAGTACTTGGCAAAGACCCAAAAGGAAATCTAAGTACATTAATATATTATTGTAACTCAAATTTGCCATTACCATTTAAAAATATTAAAAATCTAAAATCATATATTACAATCAAAACTTTATTTGACTTTATAAAACATTTAATTACAGATAATAAAATCAATGAAAAAATAATTTTAATTTCAGAAAAAGATAACATCTCCATTGAAAAACTTGTATTAATTTACAGAAAAATTTTTAATAAAAAAAATAATTTATTTTATATACATCCAATAATTGTTAAAATATTGTTTTCTTTTTTAATGAAAAAAAATTTATACAGTAAGATTTATAATTCACTATATTATGACACTTCAAAATTTAAAGAAAATTATAATTGGGAGCCGAAAAATAATTTGGAACAAAATTTATATGAAACATTATTTATATCCCTTAATGAAAAATGACAAGATTTTTTGATATTATTTTTTCATTCACTTTAATTATAATCTTAACTTTTCCATCAATTATTATCATATTGTACCTTTTTATAATAGCTAAGGGAAAAGTATTTTTTTTATCAAAAAGAATAGGAATTAATTCATCAATTTTTTACATGTATAAATTTAGAACAATGAAAAAAAACACACCTGATGTTGCTACTCATTTGCTTGAGAATCCCAATTCTTATTTATTGCCTTTTGGAAATTTTTTAAGAAAATCTAGTCTAGATGAAATCCCACAACTTATTAATATTTTAAAAGGAGATATGTGTTTTATTGGTCCTAGACCAGCATTATATAATCAGTATGATTTAATGGACCTTAGAATTAAGTATGGTATTCATAAACAAAAACCAGGAATTACCGGTTGGGCGCAAATAAACGGTAGAGACTCAATATCAATTATAGACAAGGTTGAACTTGAAAACTATTATATGAAAAATAAAAATATTTTTTTTGATATAAAAATAATTTATTTGACAATATTTAAAATTTTAAAAACTAAAGACGTATCTCATTAAAATATGAAATTTATTCTAAATATTTTAAAATTAAAAAGAATTTATAAGCAATCATTCGTATTTTTCCTAGATTTAACTAGTTGCCTTATTTCTATTATCCTAGCTTACTACATTAGATTAGATATTACATATATATTTTCTTTAAGTGACCTTAAACTAATATTTACATCTATTATTATTTTTTCATTAATCTTTTATTTTGGAGGTCTATACTCAACAATATTTAGACATTTTAGTTTAAATTCAATTTATGATATTTTGAAATTTTGGTTATTATATTATTTAATATGTATATTTTCTTTCGTATTTATTAATTTTTATAATACGCCTAGATCTATAGGCTTATTTCAGCCATTAATATTTCTTTTTTTTATTATAATACTTAGAGTGATCATCTTTGAATTAATAAGTCGAATTAGTAAAATAAATAAGAATAAAAAATTATTAATAATTGGTTTTTCTGATGACATTATAAAATTAGTTCCTTTTTTAAATAGTTATGAGATTGTAAATATCTTAGATAAATCTGATGATAAAATTGGTAAAAAAATCACAAATATAGAAATAAGAGATACTAAAGAATTATCAAATATTATTTCTAATAAAAGAATTACAAATATTTTTCTAAATAGTAAATATTTACAAAAAAAAGAAATTGTTACAATTAAAACAATTACTAACAACTATCCTATTTTGATTAGAGAGTTACCTGATATTACTAAAGTATTAGAAAATTATAACTTAATTAATGAGATAAATAAAATAAAATTAAATGATTTAATTCCTAATAAGAATACTTTTGATTATCATAAATTAAACAATTTTTATAAAAATAAAAATATAGTGATCACAGGTGCCGGAGGTTCAATAGGAAGTGAATTAACGAGAGTATTTTCTAAACTAGATGTAGCTACTTTGGTATTGATTGATAATTCTGAATACAATCTTTATTTATTAAAAAATGAATTATCTTATGTATCAAATATTGATTTAATATTTGTCTTAAGTGATATTAATGATGATAATTTAAGTACAAAAATAATAAGTTTAATCAATAAAAATATTGATCATATTTTTCACACAGCTGCATACAAGCATGTACCCATGGTAGAAGAGAATATTGTTGCGGCAATAAAGAACAATTTTATTGGCAGTATAAATATTTATAATTTGTCAAAAAAATTAAAATGTAAAAGTATCTTATTTATTTCAACTGATAAAGCTGTAAGACCAACTAATATTATGGGGGCCACGAAAAGATTAAGTGAACTAATGTTTCAATCTTTTTCACACTATCTAGATATAAAAATTACTATTGTCAGGTTTGGAAATGTTATTGGATCAAGAGGATCAGTAATTCCACTATTTCAAAAACAAATTAATGAACGAATACCAATTACTGTTACTCATCCAGAAATTACAAGATATTTAATGTCCATCAATGATGCTTGTAATCTTGTTCTGGAAGCTAAAATAATTTCATCATTAGAAAAACAAAATTTTATATATTTTTTGGATATGGGTAAACCAATTAAAATTATTGATATAGCTATGAAAATGATAAAATTATCAGGATTGACAGTTTTAAATAAAGTAAGTAATTCAGGCGATATAGAAATAAAATTTATAGGATTAAGAAAAGGTGAAAAATTACATGAAGAACTTGTAATAGGTGATGATTATAAGATATCCTCAAATCCGTTAATTTATAAGTGTAAAGAAGATTTTCCAAATATTGAAAAAATTAATAATATAATTAATTCTACCAAAAAATTAATAAATGAAGAAGATACAAAACAACTAGTTCAAATATTAAATAACAATGTTGAGGGTTTTAAGAATTAAATTAACTAATTGTTTCTAAAGCTTTAATCACTTTTTTTGTTTCATCTAAAGTGTTATAATGAGCCATGCTTATTCTTACAACTCCATCATCTATATCTATTCCCATATGTTTTAAACATCTCCATGCGTAAAAATTATCATTTCTAGTTGCAATCTTACTTTGTACCAATTTTTCAGATATTTTTTTTGAAGATATATTATGAGAGGTAAACGCTATTGTTGGAGCTCTATCTTTATTATGGATTTTATTTTTACCTATCAATTTTAAATCTGATCTTTTATCAATATAATCTAAAATTGGATTAGCAATTATTTCTTCATGTAAAGATATTAAATTATTCACTTTTTTAATTTTATTTAAAATTATTTGTTCTTCATTTTTAAAATGATGTTTATGTAAGTTATCAAAATATTCATAAATACCTATTAATGATACAAGTTCCTCATGGTTTGGGCCTCCGGGATTAATAGTATAGGGATAATTTCCATTTAAAAATTCATGATTTTGATTTGGTAAATCTTTTAATATTTCTTCTTTGCCATAAAGAAGTGCTAAATGGGGACCATATGTTTTATAGAGACTAAAAGTATAAAAATCTACATCTAGTTCTTTTACATTGGGAAAGCCATGTGGTGCATAAGACACACCATCTCCTACTACAATTATGTTACTTTCATGTGCAATTTTACAAATTTTCTTTAAATTATTTATAGATCCAACAATATTTGAACAATGAGTAACGGCTAAAATTTTTGTTTTATTTGAAATCAATTTTTTAAGTTCTGATATTTCTAGTTCATGATTATTTAAATCAAATTTCCACTCAACAATCTTAGCACCTACTTCAGCTAACCTTCTCCATGGACTTATGTTTGCCTCATGATCTTGATTAGTTACAATAATTTCATCATTTTTACTAATATATTTTTTTAATGCATTTGATAATACATATAAATTAATGGAAGTAGAGCCTCCTATAAGTATTTCATTTTTATTTGCATTAATCATTTTGGCAAATAATTCTGTTGCCTTATCCATATTATCACCAGCAATTTTAGACATTGGATATTCAGCATAAGGTTGGACTTTTGTAGATGTCATAAATTCTGTTAATTTTTCTATAACATTAATTGGAACGTAACTTCCTCCTGCGTTTTCAAAAAAAGACCAATCCTTAGATAACGGATCACTAAACGCAGGAAATTGTGATCGTACGTAATCTATATCGAGTTTAATATTTTGTAATACCAATGATACCTCTTATTGTATAATTTATTATTCTAATATAAAAATAAAATCTATAAATATTTATTTCAAGTAAATTAAATATGATTGATAAACGAAAATTTTATATAGACGGGAAATGGGTTAATCCAGTCATAAAAAATGATTTTGCGGTTATTAACCCATCTAATGAAAAAGCATATGCTTGTATATCTCTAGGTAGTAAAAAAGACGTTGATTTAGCTGTTAATGCAGCAAAAAGAGCTTTTTTAAAATGGAGTCAGGTTGATAAAAAAGAAAAAATCATTCTTTTACAAAATTTACTTAAGATTTATGAAGATAGATGGCATGAAATAACCCAAACAATGTCTGATGAAATGGGGGCTCCATTAGATTGGTCATCCTCCGCTCAAACTTCATCTGGTGCTGATCATATCAAAGATTTTATATTAAGACTTAAAAATTTTGAATTTGAAAAAAAGTTCAATAAAGAATCTAATAATTATATTGTTTATGAGCCAATCGGAGTTTGCGGTTTAATAACTCCTTGGAATTGGCCAATTAATCAAATTACATTAAAAGTGATACCTGCATTTGTTACTGGATGCACTATGATTCTGAAACCCTCTGAAATTGCACCTTTGTCTGGAATGCTTTTTTCAGAAATCGTTCATGAAGCAGGTTTCCCTCCTGGAGTTTTCAATTTAATCAATGGTGATGGTAATGGAGTTGGAACAGATATATCATCACATAAAGATATTGATATGATTTCATTTACTGGATCGACAAGAGCAGGAAAACTCATTTCAAAAAATGCAGCAGATACAATTAAAAGAGTTTGTCTAGAATTAGGAGGTAAAGGAGGAAATATTATTTTTGGTGACTCACATCCTGCTGCAGTTAGAGAAGGTGTAAGAAATATTATGAGCAACTCTGGTCAATCATGTGATGCTCCAACAAGAATGTTAGTTGAAAAATCAATATATAAAAGAGCGGTAGAGGAAGCAGCTGATGAAGCAAATAAAATCAAAGTTGATGTTGCCTCTAAGAAAGGAGATCATATTGGTCCAGTTATTTCAAAAAAACAGTATGATAAAATAATTGATCTTATTAAGAGTGGAATAAAAGAAGGAGCTACTCTTGTAGCAGGAGGTCCTGATATGCCCAATGGATTAGAAACGGGTTATTTTATAAAACCAACAATATTTACAGATGTGACTAATGATATGAGAATAGCAAAAGAAGAAATTTTTGGACCTGTATTATCCATTATTCCGTTTAGGGATGAAGATGAAGCCATAACTATTGTTAATGATACGTCATATGGCTTAGGTAATTATGTTCAAACTCAAGATAAAGAAAAGGCAAAAAGAGTAGCAAGAAAATTTAGATCTGGAGGTGTCTACATAAATGGAAATAGTGCTGATCCAGGCACTCCTTTTGGAGGTTATAGACAATCTGGTAATGGAAGAGAGGGTGGTAAATGGGGCTTAAAAGAATACTTAGAAATTAAAACAATCTGTGGATGGGAATGATCTAAACTTTAACATTATGAAAATAATTTAACCTACCTATTATTTCATCTCTTTCAATATAATATCCTTGAAGATGTCTATTCCCAGAATTTGGGTCAAATTTTGTTCTACCATGTAATACTCTTCTATTGTTGAAACAAAAAATATCACCCGCTTCTAATCTAAAATCAATTGTAAATTTTTTATTTTGAAGGAGTGAGGCAAAATATTGATAAGCATCATAAAATTTTTTCATTTTTTTAGGTTCAACATCTACAGTGCCCATTGCAGCCATACTAAATCTAATATCATTATAATCATTATCTTTTGTTAATGTAATTATTGGTGAATGAAGAATTCTG
>MDTG01135492.1_pt1 | contig 54897 bp, 38 predicted proteins | sample 811421 | NCBI WGS metagenome assembly MDTG01 (sample SAMN05326645, study PRJNA326480) | marine metagenome | isolation source: seawater | place: Pacific Ocean: South East | collected 2011
AGACACCTCAACAGGTTCACGCAAAAATGGCTGAGCTAACGCCCAGCCATTCTAACTATTCTTAAACAAAAACCGTCAACTTATTTTAGGACGGGACAAGGATGTAACTGCTGAATTAAGCCAGTACTTTCGAAACTTCTTCTGCGGCTTCTTTTAACAATACAGCTGAGATCACATTCAGATCTGAATTGTCGATGATCTCCTTGGCTTCAACAGCGTTGGTGCCTTGCAGTCGAACAATGATTGGCACATCTTTTACTTTTTCAGCGATCTCCGGATCTTTCACTGCCTCGATCACACCATTGGCTACACGATCACAACGAACGATCCCACCAAATATGTTGATCAGGATCGCTTTCACATTCGGATCATCCAGAATAATACGGAATCCGTTTTTTACGGTCTCAACATTAGCTCCGCCTCCAACGTCAAGGAAGTTTGCAGGCTCCCCGCCGGATAATTTAATGATATCCATAGTTGCCATTGCAAGTCCGGCACCGTTTACCATACAACCCACATTTCCGTCTAATTTGATGTAGTTGAGGTCGTATTTATGAGCTTCCAGTTCGAAAGGATCTTCTTCCGATTCGTCTTTCAGCTCAGCAATGTCCGGATGGCGGTACAAAGCATTACCATCAAAGGTTACCTTGGCATCGAGGGCCAGGATATCGTTATCGGGAGTAAGAATCAGCGGATTGATCTCGAACATGTCGGAATCAGTTTCAACATATGCATTGTAAATAGCCATGATGAATTTAATACCCTTTTTTAACGCTTCGCCTTCTAAACCAAGTGCAAAAGCAAGATGGCGTGCCTGATTTACCTGAAGAGGCATTCCGGGCTCAACCCATTCTTTAACAATTTTTTCAGGAGTTTCTTCAGCCACTTTTTCGATCTCAACACCACCTTCGGTCGAAACCATGATCACGTTTTTTGAAAGTGCGCGATCAAGCAGAATTCCAAGATAGAATTCTTTTTCGATGTCCACACCGTCGGTCACATAAAGTCGTTGAACCAACTGTCCGGACTCTCCGGTTTGAATGGTTACCAGCACGTCACCTAAAAGTGATTCTGCTGCTTCTTTAACTTCCTCCACCGATTTGCAAAGAATTACCCCTTTGGCATTGTTCTTTTTGGTTCGACCTTTACCACGGCCTCCGGCATGAATCTGAGCTTTTACAACAAATAAAGTAGCTCCGTTTTCTTCTAATTTCTTTGCAGCTTCAACCGCTTCATCAACAGAAGTGGCAGCGATACCATCAGGAACAGGAACGCCGTAGCTTTTCAGAATTTCTTTGGCTTGATACTCGTGGATTTTCATGAAAATAATACGTTAAATGTGATCGATAAAAACAATTTCAAGGGCTGCAATAATACCGAGAAATGCGTCTAAAAGAAAGGAGATAACTGTTATCAGATGTAATCAAATTCTTCGAGTTTTTAATTAGTGATATAGCTGAGCTAATTTGATTCAAAAGGTATATATGATTTTCCTTTAAAGAGTTGATTGGGTAATTTTCAATCAAATTCTATTCATGGAAAAAGAAAAAGTTTTATTTGTATTTGGTACTCGTCCTGAAGCCATTAAAATGATTCCTGTCATTAAGGCTTTTCAAAAACAGGAGGAAGTTGCTTCAAAGGTTTGCGTAACTGCTCAGCATAGGGAGTTATTGGATCAGGTTTTGAGTTTTTTTGAAGTGAAACCAGATTATGATCTGGATTTGATGACGAAAGGGCAAACTTTGTCGGGATTAACATCAAGAATTCTGGATTCTTTCCAAAGAGTGATTGATGATTTTGAGCCTGACTATATTTATGTACATGGTGATACTACGACTTCGTTTGTTGCTGCACTAACCGCTTTTTATAATTCAATAAAAGTATGTCATGTCGAAGCCGGACTTAGAACTTTTAATAAATGGTCTCCATACCCTGAAGAGATAAACAGACAATTAACAGGTAGAATTACTGACTATCATTTTGCACCTACGCAAGCTTCTGCTATGAATCTGATAAATGAAGGTGTATTTGAAAAGGATATAGTAGTTACAGGTAACACAGTTATCGATGCCCTTCATTTAGGTCTTGAGAAAGTCAGACTCAATAAAACAGATCAAATTAGAGTTTTGGAAGAAATAATTGATGACGAGAAGAAGCTTGTATTAGTAACTGGTCACAGGAGGGAGAATTTTGGAGACGGATTCTTATCAATTTGCGAGGCTTTAAAAGATATCGCTCAGGATAAAAATATTCAGGTCATTTACCCAGTACATCTTAATCCGAATGTGCAAAAACCTGTGTATGAAATACTTGATGGTTTAGATAATGTTCATTTACTACCCCCAATGCCATATGAAGCATTTATTTGGCTAATGGATAAAAGTTATCTGATTATTACAGATAGTGGAGGCGTTCAGGAAGAAGCACCTAGTTTGGGAAAACCGGTACTCGTAATGAGGGATACAACAGAGCGGCCTGAAGCAGTTGAAGCAGGTACAGTCATATTAGTAGGAACTGATAAGGAAAAAATTGTAAGTGAAGCTACTAGATTATTAAAAGATGTTGACGCGTACAACAAAATGAGTAGGACACATAATCCATATGGGGACGGAAAAGCGGCACAAAAAATTTTAGAATTTCAATTAGATAAGGTAAAGTAATTAATGAAAGTATCTGTAATAGGATTAGGATATATCGGTTTGCCAACTGCAGCAGTAATGGCGGATCAGGGAATTGATACGTTTGGTGTTGATATTAACGATTTAGTCGTTAAAACTATTAAAACGGGAAATATTCATATTAAAGAACCCGGACTACCTGAATTAGTTAAAGAAAATATCGCTAATGGTAAGCTTGAAGTAGAGACCGAATCCAGAGTTTCTGATGTATATCTTGTTGTAGTACCAACGCCTTTTAAAGAGAAAAACGAGCCAGATATTTCTTATGTGAAATCGGCTACTAAATCAATTTTGCCTCTTCTTAAAGAAGGAGACCTATACGTGATTGAATCAACATCACCTGTTGGCACCACGGAAAGTATGGCTCAATTCATTTTTGAAGAGAGACCGGACTTAAATGGTAAAATTAGTATTGCATATTGTCCTGAGCGAGTGTTACCAGGAAATGTTCTATACGAGCTTATTCATAATGATCGGGTCATTGGTGGTATTGATGAAAAATCTACTGAGCATGCAATTGATTTCTACAAGCAATTTGTGAAAGGTAAATTGCACAAAACAAATTCGAGAACTGCTGAAATGTGTAAACTGGTTGAGAATTCATCCCGTGATGTACAGATCGCATTTGCAAATGAATTGTCCCTGATCTGTGATAAAGCAGATATCAATGTCTGGGAATTAATCGAGTTAGCCAACCAACATCCCAGAGTAAATATTTTGCAACCCGGAAGTGGGGTTGGCGGGCATTGTATAGCTGTCGATCCCTATTTTATAGTTTCTGAATTTCCACTGGAATCCCAATTAATAGGTAAAGCTCGAGAGATAAACAATTATAAAACCTTCTGGGTTGCTGAGAAGATAAAGACCGAAAGGCTCAAATTCGAAATTCAAAATGGAAGAAAAGCTAAACTTGCACTTATGGGACTTGCCTTTAAGCCGGATATTGATGATTTAAGGGAAAGTCCTGCGAAATATATTGTTCAGAAAGTAATGCAGGATAATAATAATGAGGATATTTATATAGTTGAGCCAAATCTCGTAAATCATAATGTGTTTAAATTATCTACTGTGGATGAAGCTATTAAGAACGCAGATATAGTTGCTTTCCTCGTAAACCACAGAGAGTTTAAATCAATTGGTAAAACGAAAGACAAAGTAATATTAGATTTTTGTGGTGTCTATAAATAGAAAAGGCATTTTTTAATCTTAAAATGCTATATTTCGCAAAAATTTTAATCAGTTATCATCTCGCTTGAATAAAGCACTTATCATGAACGAAGAGGACTTAAATCGCACGTATTTGCGATTTGCTCACCAGTTTCTGGAGTCCTACGATGATCCCAAACGCCTAGCCATAATTGGCATGCAAACCCGGGGTGTTTATATGGGAAAAAGAATCGTAAAAGCGATAAAAGAAGAGTTCGGTATAGTTATTGATTTTGGTGTACTGGATGTGACGTTTTACAGGGATGATTTTCGTACTAAACTCAAAATGCCGGATGTAAAGGTAACGGAGATTCCCTTTGATCTGTACGATCGTGATGTGGTTTTGATTGATGACGTACTGTATACCGGAAGAACGGTACGTTCGGCAATGGATGCATTAATGGCTTATGGGCGTCCAAGAAAAATTCAATTTTGCTGTATGGTTGACCGGGGACACCGAGAACTGCCTATCGCCTCCGATTTCACCGGTATGTATGTTCCCACCCACGAAAATGAGGAAGTTCGGGTAAGAGTAAAAGAACTCGATGAAGAAGATGCAGTATATTTAGTGGATATGGAGGAGTCTGATGAGTGACAGTGTTTCAGATTACGAATTCAACCATAAGCACCTTTTAGGGCTGGCAGATTACTCCAAAGAAGATATTCTTTATGTCCTCGATCAGGCTCGTTCTTTTAGGGAGATTCTGGATCGGCCTGTACCTAAGGTTCCTACATTACGAGACAAGACCATCGTAAATCTGTTTTATGAGAATAGTACCAGAACCCGGCTGTCCTTCGAGTTGGCCCAAAAAAGAATGGGAGCGGATGTTGTTAATTTTTCTTCCAGTAATTCGAGTACAAAAAAAGGGGAGTCACTGAAGGATACGATCCGGAATATCAGTTCCATGAAGATCGATATGGTGGTTGTACGTCATGAAAGTCCCGGCGTGCCTCACTTCTTAACACAGTGTGTGGATGCGGCAATTTTAAATGCCGGCGATGGTGCTCACGAACATCCCACACAGGCATTACTCGACATGTTTACCATGCAACAGATTCATCAGAATCTGAAGGGTAAAAAGATCGCGATCATCGGGGATATTGCATACAGCCGGGTGGTTCGGTCTAACATGATCGGTTTAAAAAAACTGGGAGCTGAAGTGGTATTATGCGGGCCAAAAACACTGATGCCTCCCTTTGTTAAAGAATACGGGGTAGAAGTATCCTATGATCTGGAAGAAACACTGGCCTGGTGTGATGTGGCGATGGCACTTAGAATACAGTTAGAACGACAGGGAAATGCCACCGAACTATTTCCATCGCTCAGAGAGTATCACGAGCGATTTGGGATCAAATTAGAACACCTTGACAAATATCCGGATTTTAAGATCATGCATCCCGGTCCAATAAACCGGGGAGTGGAAATGGAAAGTGAAGTAGCTGATAGTGAACGGGCTGTTATATTAGATCAGGTTACAAACGGAGTTGCTGTACGTATGGCTGTTCTGTATTTGTTAAGTGGTGGTAATAGAGTTTAAATTAATACGATGAAAAATCGAAAGTTTTATATAACAGGTGGTGCCGGGTTTATTGGCAGACATTTCAATAATCATTTAAAGGATTATCAAAGAATTAGTATTGATCTCAGGGAACAGCAGCTGGTAAATAACCAGGTATTAGGTGATATACGGAATATTGAAGAAATCCGGAATTCTATTGCTGATTCAAATACTATTCTTCACTTAGCAGCGTCACACTATGATTTTGAAAAAGATTATTTCAAAACAAATGTTGAAGGAACCCGCAATTTATTGCAGGTAGCTACAGAAAAAAATATAGATCATTTTGTGTTCTATTCATCAGTTGCAGTGTATGGAGTTAAAAACTTACCGGCCAATGAAGAATCTCAAAAAATGCCTGAGAATGATTACGGTCGATCAAAGTTGGAAGCTGAGGGAATCATAAAAAAATGGGTAGATGAAAAGAAGGGGAGAAAAGCCCTGATTATTCGGCCATCAGTAGTTTTTGGTTCTCATAATTATGGTAATATTTTCAATTTGATGCGTAATATTGATCGTGGAAGAAATGTTCAGATTGGAAATAAATCCGTGATAAAGTCAATAGCTTTTGTTGAGAATTTGATAGATGCCACTTTGTATTTGATGCAGAATGTTGATTCAGATTTTGAAGTTTTTAACTATGCTGATACCCCACATCTAACAAATTTTGAAATATCTCATAATATCAGTGACGGACTCGGAAGAAAGGGAGCAATCAAAATCCCATACGGATTAGCGATCGCCCTGGGAGGAGTATTTGATATGATTGGCGGTTTATTGAATAAGGAGATGGTAATCTCTGTTAAGCGGGTTCAGAAATTCTGCACGTCTACTCATTTTGAAGCTGAAAAAGTTAAAAAATTCGGTTTCAAACCAGCATATACTACAAAAGAGGGATTGAAAAAAACTGCTGTATGGTTTGATGAAAACAGAGATACCTGGCAGCATGAATATGATAACCTTAAAAAGTTGTTTAAGACTAATTATGGGATTTCAATTGAATGATTTAGCAACCTGTAAAATTAAAGCAAATAAAAAACATAATAGGTGAATGACCCAACAACCGAGTGTTACAATAGGAATTCCTGTTCTTAATGAAGAGGCTTATATAGAAACAGTTATCAATGGTTTTCTAAATACTGGATACCCAAACTTAATTGAAATTCTTATTGCCGACGGAGGGAGTACTGATAAAACAAGAGAAATAATTGAACAAATAGCAAAAGTAGATACTCGTGTTGTATTGGTAAATAATCCAGATAAATATCAGTCTTTTGCGCTGAATAAAATGATAAATCAAGCTAAAGGCGATATTTTTGTTAGGGCCGACGCACATAGTATTTATGCTAATGATTATATTGAACAATGTGTAAAAACCCTTGTAGAAACTGGTGCTAAAAATGTTGGTGGCGCACAAAGGTATTTAGCTCAGAACAGAATACAATCTGGAATATCAATAGCTATGAAAAGTTTTTTAGGAAATGGTAGAGCGAAGTATAAAGATGAAAACTTTGAAGGTTATGCAGATACTGTTTTTCTTGGGTGTTTTTGGACAAAAGACCTGATTGCAATTGGTGGATTCAATGAAAAACAGATTACAAGCCAAGATCTGGAGTTAAATCTACGACTAAAAGAGAACTATGGTGAATGTGTTTTTATATCCCCAGATATAAAATGTTATTATTTTCCAAGAGATTCATTTTTAAAGCTCTTAAAGCAGTATTTTAATCATGGAAGAGGAAGACTAGTTACAATACTTTTCCATACTGGAAAGGATGAGTTTAGAGGGTTTTTCCCGTTTTTTTTCATGCTGGGATTAATATTATTTATTGCCCTGGATTTAATTGTAGAAACTGATTTGTATTCTGTAAGAATTATATTCTTTCTTGCAGCTATTTTATTTTTAGAGTCTATTAGAGTTGCTTTTTCAAGCCATAAGTTATTTAAAAGTAATATTTGGCACGGCAATCAGAATTCTCCAGGAATTTTATCTAATATTCTGTTTGTGATGCCTGCAATATTCATTATGCAAATTGGTCATTTTTCAGGATTTACATTTCAGTTATCAAGAACTCTATTCAATAATGGAAAATCTTGGTGAAAGGCTAACAAGGAAAAGGTTTTAATTAAAAATATAATTAGAGGTTATTTCATTAAGATTTGTGAAAATAAAAGATAAAATAATTGTTCAGCTCTCATCCGTTCATCATTCATATGATACTCGTATTTATCATAAAATTTGCAAATCGCTAATTGAAAATGGCTATAAAGTTGACTTGATTATTCAACATGAGTGTGACGAAATTAGGGACGGGGTAAATGTAATTGCCCTACCTATAGCAAAAAAAAAAATTGATCGGTTAACAAAGGTTCTACCGACCGTTTTAAAAAAAGTCAATCAGTATCCAAAAGGTACTATAATACATTTTCATGATCCTGAATTAATACCGTTTGGTTATTTATTTAAATTATTGGGATACAAAGTGGTTTATGACGTTCATGAAGATGTGCCGGCTAGTATTAAGAGTAAGTCATGGATACCAAAATGGCTGCGAATACCTGTTGCAATTATTTCAAGTTGGTTTGAAAAAATAGCTGTTATCCTTTTTGATGGGATCATTGTTGTGGTTACTGATGTAGGAGAAAGGTTAAAATCTACTAAGACGATTATGGTTCAGAATTTCCCCATCCTTAAAGATGACGTGAGATTTGCTGAGTATAAATCAGACGGAAACTTGTTTTATGTAGGCGATATTAGTAGAATAAGAGGCGCCCATGAAATGGTCGATTTAGCTGAAGATATTAGTCACTTAAATATTAAGAAGAATCTAGTCTTGGCAGGTAAATTTTCTCCTCCCTCATTGGAGAATGAATTAAAAGAAAAAAATGGATGGGGAAATACCACTTATATAGGATGGATAAATAGAGAAGAATTAAATAAACAGTTACAAAATTCTTGTTTGGGCTTAGTTTTATTATATCCGGAACCTCATCACATAAGATCACAGCCGAATAAATTATTTGAATATATGTATGGAGGAATTCCTATAGTGTCAGCTGATCTTCCCAGGTATAAGGAAATTATTGATGAAGTAGGATGTGGAGTAACAGTAAACCCTCTAAATAGAGAAAGTATTCTGGAAGGAGTAAAGTATATATTGGAGAATCCGGCATTAGCAGCTAAAATGGGAGAGAGAGGAAGGAAAGCTGTAATTGAAAGATTCAATTGGGATATTGAAAAAATGAAATTATTCAAATTCTATGAAGAATTAATTTAAATAGTACATGCACCATTAGATAAATTTTAATGCTCTATACTATTTATACTTATAGAAATACCATTTAGCTAAATTAGCGAAATACTTTGCTTTCTGATTTTTTAAAAGCAACGTCATGATTAGATAGCGACTAAAATAGCCTAGAATTCCAGCAAAACGATTATAAAAGAGTAAATGAGGCTTATGCTTTTTTAAGAAAAGCTTTCTTGATTGATGTTTCACTATTTCGAGCTTATCAAAATTATGGCTTGTACTCGTTCCTCCAACATGTATCAACTTACTTGACAGACTGATTCCAACTTTTTTGTTTGATTTACTAATTCGGTAACACAAGTCTGTTTCTTCAGAATATAGAAAATAGTCTTCATCAAACATGTGCAATTCAAAAAAATCATTTTTCCTTATAAACATGGAAGAGCCTTGAACCATTGGTACTTCCGAATCCTTTTTTACAATATAATTCCCGATCCTGTACTTTTTTGTAACTAGAAATTGTAAAACTGGAAAGGCAAGACAAGTTAGGGTCATGAAGGAAGGTATATTAGCAATACTAGGTGATAACTCTAAATGTTCATTGAAAATTGCTGGACCAGCAAGAATGATTTCTTTTCTCTGATCAAGAAAATCGAATAATGAATTTAATACGTCGTTTATAAAAATTGTGTCAGGGTTTAAAAAGAATAAAAATTGACCTACTGAATTTTTAGCCCCTACATTATTAGCGATGGAGAATCCATAATTATTATCTAATTGAATGTATTTTAGATGAGGATGTAATATCTCAATCGTTTGTATGTCTTTTTTAGTCTCAGTTGAGTTCGAAACAACTATAATTTCAAAATCCTTGGTGGTAGTTTTAGTAATAATAGAGTGTACACAGTTACGAATGTCATTTAAAGAATTATAATTAACTATTATTATAGAGTATTTTATTGATTTTAATTCCAAAGTGAGCCCACAAAGTTTCAATTTTATCTCAATGTAAAGTACCAAATCCTTGTTTAAAAAAGATAATATTTAAGTACCTTATAATTTATAATCAGCAAATAAATTCATTGATTAAAATTAATAATAATAAAGATTTAATTAAGGGGCGTTTACTTTTTAGGAACATCCTATGGGTGGGGTTGAGCAAAATAGTACCCATAGTTTCAGCAATTATATTTATACCTATATTAATTAAAAATTTTGGAGATGAGAGGTTTGGATTGCTATCAATAGTTTGGGTGATTATTGGGTTAGCAACAGTATTAGACTTAGGCTTGGGCAGTGCCGTAGTAAAATTTGTTTCAGAAAAGATTGGTAAGAACAAAGAGAATGAAATAATTGGGATATTCGGGCTATCATGGCTAATTATTTCAATTCTGGGAATTATTTTAAGCTTAATTTTAATTTTGCTCAGAAAGCAAATAATAACATCGATTTTCAATATTGAACCAACACTTGTAGCAGAGGCTGATTCTGCACTCATTTATACGGCTTTAGCTTTACCATTTGTATTTAGCAATTCTGTATTTATATCAATTTTAAAAGCGCATCAAGAATTTAAATTAATAACCATAATTACAAGTATAAATAGCCTATTTAATTATTTGGTTCCATTACTGGTTTTAATGTTCACGAAAGACTTCTCTCATGTAGTATTGGCCATAGTTCTAGTTAAATTAATTGTATTCATGGCGTATATGTTTAATTTAATATTTGATAAGGGATGGCTTTTCGGTTTTAAATTGAATTATTTAAGAGGACAATGGGCTCCAGTTTTAAGGTTTGGAGGATGGGTATCAATATCTAATCTAGTAAGCCCAATTTTGAGTTATACAGATCGATTTATGGTCGCTTCAATAATATCAGTGGCTGCTGTGACTTATTATGTTACTCCAATGGAAATGGTTGTTAAAGTAGGATCTTTAGCAATGCCTATTGTGAGTGTATTGTTTCCGGCGATTGCAAATGCACAAGCAAATAATACGGAAAAACTACCAACACTATTAAACACAGGTCTAATTACAATCGTTTTGCTTTCATTTCCCATTCTATACTTTCTTGGATTGTTTTCATTTGAAATCCTTGAGTTATGGGTAAGTCCTGAATTGGCAATCAAAAGCAGTTTAGTACTCAAAGTACTAACTGTAGGAATTTTATTAAGATCAATGACTTATATGCCATATTCATACTTACATGGGACTAACAAGCCAGATGTTGTTGCAAAAATACATCTAATAGAACTTATAACTTATATGATATTATTAAGCGTCGGGTTAAAATACTGGGGTATAATTGGCGCAGCTACAGCCTTTAGTATTCGTAGTTTTATCGATTATATTCTACTTAGTATTTGGGCTGATAAGAATAATGATCAAACTGGAATATTTACTAAATACTTTCCAAAAGCCTTTATACTACTAACTGTTTTTATAGTAACTATTAATATCAACGAGCCAATTACAAAAAGTATAGTCTACTTATTTGTAGTAATTTCTTTTATTTGGATAATGTGGAGATTTAATATGAATCAGGATATCAGGAATTTCATAAAAAGCTTAGGTGCAAATAAGACTTAATAATTGGTCAATTGAGTTCAGGCTGATTTTTTATTAATTCACTACTGATTAATGCTGAGAAAAAAGTGAAAAGAAATATTCCGTCGAACTGATAAAATTGAGGACTTGTAATGTTTACTATCAGCATACCAGATGTTGTAGCAAATATTGTTAAATAGAGTAATTTTGGGAATTGTTTAGTTTTTTCCAGATAAAATTGTCTTGAAAATTGAAGTATCTGATAGCAAAAAGCTAGAAATACACCTAGTCCAACAATGCCAAATTTAAACCAAACTGTAAGATAACCATTATGTATGAAGCTAAGTGGTCCAATATAAATTGCTCTTGGTCTGATTGCCTCCCTTCGAAAAGTGGTTCCAAAACCATGACCAGCAATTGGATTTTGAAAAATTTTATCTAGAACAACTTTAGTTTCCCTATATCTATCTTGTAAAGAACTATCCATTCCTACATTGCCTAAAGTCCCAACTCTTTTCAATAAACCATCGATGATCAATTCGAGTGAGTCCTGAAAAAATATAGCTACAACGGCGGTAATAGTTGACAATAGAACTAATCCATATATTATAATTCTGATTTTAGATTTGCCATTAGCTAGAAATAACATAGCGATCGAAGAAATGAGAAAAGCTAACCAATAACCTCTACTTTGAGTTAAAATCAAAGATATAAACGAAGCTCCGAAAAGAAGAAGACATACAATGGCAATTGATTTTTTGGCATAGAGACTTGCAAATACTATGAAAACAACTGTTCCAAGTAAAACAATAACTTCATTTACAGGTACTCTTGCGCTTTCAGTTTGCCAAATTGCCGTAGATTGAATAATTATTTCACGATAAAAATAAAAATTTCTAGCTATTACAAATAAAATAATCACAAAGAGAAGAGAAAGGAATATGCTCTTTCTTTTTTCAACAGTCATTAAATCACGGAAGAAAAAGTAACCAAAAACAGGTAAGTATCTGGTTAATTCTGCTGCCACCTCAAAAAGAGGATTGCCATAGATTATTCCAAGTATTAATCCATAAAAGAGTACCACGTAAAGAGCTAAGAAAGATTTGTCTAATGGAGTTTTTAAAGTGTTGCCAAAGTTACTAACTAAATAAATCCCAAGATTTGCTATTATTAATAAAGTTATTGATAAGTAAATGCTATCTGTGAAGGTTATGCCATCACCAGTATCGAAGTAAAGTACAGATAGAATAAAAAAGGCATAGTAGAGAACATTAATATTTCTCCAAACTATATAAATAGCAACTAGAGAAATAGTGATTCCTGGTAGTATTAAGTATGACTTATATGGAAATTGGATGAGAAGTATTAAGGAGAATAAAGAAATTATACTGCCATAAAGGATAAATCCAAAGTCAATTTTATTTGATAATTGTTTAATCAATGTTCAGATGAGAAGATTGATTTATAATATTGATCATTCTTACTCAAATGTAATTTAATTATAAAATAAAGAGTGGTAAGTATGAAAAATGATATTCCAGATAAAATAACTAAAATAGACCTTCTAGGTCGATCTTTTCGCTCAGGAACATATGGTTCATCTACTATATTTACTAATGGAAGTGATTTTGCCTCTTCCATTTTAGCTTGTTCATACAAGGGTAGAATGAATTTTTGAATCTCTAGTTCAATTTCTAGTGTTTTAACTAATTCATAATATTCAGATGAAATTTCTGGTAGCTCAGAAAAATTTAAAATAATATCCTTATTTGAGGTGTCGGCGTAACTTTCATTAAGTTTTTGTTCAATTGAAAAAAGCTCCTGTTGTATCTGAATTAAAGCAGAATTAGACGATGAAGTAGTATTTTTTAGCATATTCAATTGAATTTCAGCTCTGTATTTTTCTGCTGTAAGCTCTGCGATAACTTTAAAATAACTTTGGAGTTGTGTAGGTAATTCTATAATTCCGTATTCTTTTTGGAAGGCAACCAACTTTTTGCGTAACTGTTCAAGTTTATTGACGGATACTTTATATCTTTTCTCTATAAACTCTCTATAATTCCGTGCATCTCTTGTTGTAATTTCTGTGTTTTTTTCATTCAGAAGTTCAACATAATAATCAGCCATTTTTTTTGTGCGATTAGGATTGATATCCCAAACTTTAATGATAAAATTACCTTCTTCTTTGGCCTCGAAACTTGTATTCTCATTTAATATGTTTCGAGCTTCAATAAAAGGATATTTTGACTCTTCAACTCTATATATATTGATAAGGTCAAATTTTTCAATAACTTTTTTTGTCGTTGAATGACTATTCAGTAATACATAGTATTTGTTTACTTCATTGGAGCTTCCACCCAAAAGAGAACTTGCTAGATTAGAAATTCCCCCTTCATCTGAAAACAAACTAAATCCAATATTAGGGGAATTGCTAGGTAACAGATTCGCTTGAGCCATATATTCATTTTTGATAAATAAAGATGCTATAGCCACTACGACAGCACCAATAAATGGGAACCCAAATAATTTTAACTTATTGATATACAAGTAATTAATTATCTCTTCAATCGAGATTGAGTTATTTTGATACATTTATAGATTTTTTGAAAAGTCTTATCTACTGTTTTTGTTTAGCAACTTCGTAATTGTAACGAAAGCTGTATATATATGTATACAAAAGCATCTACCTAATGATATTATATTGAGGTCGATATCTTTTATCACACATAACAATTAATAATACGTAAGTTAAAGTATAGGTTTACTATTGATTCAACCTGGCCACTGCTACATACGCTGTAACAATACTGGTTACGGCGCTTACCGCAGTTAGTATCAATCGGGTACGATCAGTTTTTAAGCGTTGAAGGTTGAGTTGATAGGTTCTACCGGTACTCACGTCTTCAAATGGAATACGGTCTACAAATATGATGTCACCGGATTGAACCGTGGTGTCGGTTGGTTTGAACCAGGTGTTGCTGCCGGCTTTTATCACATATACCCGATCCGTACTTGCTGCAACGGTCATGCCTCCGGCCATTTTGATATAGTCTTTTGCAGATAAGGTAGAAGAAAACTGGTAATACCCCGGGTTACTTACTTGTCCCAGTAAGGTAACTGTATGCTGATCTTCGGGTACGTAAATTCTATCTCCGTTATTGAGTTTCAAAGAACTTACTACTTCTGCATTGGTGAGGTCCAGTGGCATGCGATTAGGAGAAAGAGTCTCTTCTAACTCGAGGTAATCCAGACCTTCAATGAACTGATCGGAGCTTTTAGAAAGCATTACCAGATTTGAATTCTGTAACTCTGGAATACCATTTTCCTCTCTGGGTTCACGGATCAGATATGCTCCGTTTGCCAGCGCCTCGTCAGTTATACCATCTGCCATTTCCAGAACATCTGCCAGGGTTGTTTCACCGGAGAGAATCGGAAACATGCCGGGGATGGATACTTCCCCAAATAATTGTATGGTACCCTTTTTTGAAGGAGATTCCTTAAAAGGAATAATGAACTGATCTCCGGGTTTAACCTCTTTGATCTCCGATATAGCCACTGTTTTTTTGTCTATTGATACGCCTGTCTCACGGATCAGGATCACATTCGAGGAGTCTGCTTCCGGCAGGTATCCGCCGGCGATAGTGATGAGCTTTTCTAAAGTATCATCAGTGCGGTAGGATCCCGAAAAGGCTTCATTAACTGCACCGGAAATGCTGATCAGGGCTCGTGAGCTTGAATTGCCGATCATAGTAACCTGATCACCATCCTGAATGTATGGGGCAAATTGCGTGTCTCCACTATTAAAATACGCCTTGAGATCTACATATTGAACCCGCCCGTCTCGTTTGGTGACTTTTACCATTCGGAGGTCATATTTTTTGTCAAGAGCGTTTACCAGAGAATTGGCTTCATCATCTCCCTGCTGTTTTCGGGATCTCATTTTGTCAAAATCAATTCCGGATACTGATGGTCTGGAAGTATTGATCTGTGTGGCTCTGGAAATGGATGAGTTTGTTAGCGGGGCGAAAAGCTGGTTGTCAATATAAAAGCCATTTACAATAGCGTCATATCGGGTGCCGGCAGGGATCACATATCTGCCGGGGTTGGGGATGTCTCCTCCCAAATGAATATTTACAGGTCTGGGAGCATCTAAGGTGAGGGAAACCTGAGTATCTTTAAAATAATTGGTGAAGTGCTCACTGATCACCTTTTTAGCATCGGCCAGAGTGAGCCCTTTAAGAGAGATTTTACCGGCTATGGGGGTGATGATATCCCCGGAGGCATTGATCACTAAGGCACGGTAACTGAATTCATTAAGACCTGTTCCGTGTAAAGAGATCACATCAAAAGGCCCTAATAAATAATGTTCAGGGTCAATAAACTCATCAAGTGGTGATACTTCCTGAATTCTGCCGATTCCTGCTTCATCAACAAAATAGGTTCCACCCAGTCCGGAATCGAAGTTGAGTAAAGACTGATCATTTTGACTTTGCGCCTGAACCAGGGAAGCTGAGGTCAGGGTTAAAACAAATAAGACAAAGGATAATCGCAGGGTATTAACCATTCTAAAAAAGTGAATTTCTGAATTTAAAAATTGAATATAAGGGTATAAGATTTCAGTACGCAATTAAAAACGGGAAAAGAATATACCGGCTATAACAATAGCAGAACCAGAAAGTTGTTGAACAGTGAGTTGCTCACCTAAAATAAAAACACCAAAAAGTAATCCAAGTACCGGGACAAGGTTTTGATAAGCAGCTGTTTTCACCGCTCCGATCTTTGAAACACTTCGGTTCCAGATCAGATATGCAAGACCAACTGAAAGAAGACCGCTATAGAGAATTCCACCAAATCCGGCTATGCTTATTGCCTGCCAGTCTAACTTCAACAAAGAGGGAATTCCAACCAATATTAAGGCAATGGCCCCCACCACCGACATGAATGCGGTAAATTGAGAGGTATTATACTCTTTCAAATACTTTCTGGATAAAATAGTATACACCGCCCAGGAAAATGCGGAGGCTAATGTGATGATATTCCCCAGGAATGTTTCGGATTCCAGCGATAGAGAATTTGGACCACCGGTAATGATCAGAACCACACCAATAAAAGCCAGAAGGACACCGATCGATTTATAGGTATTGAGTTTTTCATCCGTAAAAAGCTGAGATAATAATGCGACCCAAACAGGGATGGTGCCCAGCATAACCGCGGCATTAGCCGAGTGAGTAAAATTGATCCCAATAATGAAGAACATCTGATAAAGCAGGTTGCCGATAAGCGCAAGGCCAATTAATGGCCAGAAATGTTCTTTTTTAACGCGAATGTTAAATCCTCTTTGCTTTGCCGCAAACACCAGTAACCCACTGGCAAGTATATACCGCATGGCATTAAAGCTTAGAGGGTCGATCTCCGATAAGGTAGTTTTAACAATGCTAAAGTTGAGGGCCCAGATCACGGCTACCAGTAACAGGGACGCATCGGTAAAGTAACTTTTTTTCAATGAAAACGAATGAGGTTGGGAAATTTTGAGTTCAATGATACCAATGTTTATCGACAGGTAGTACACACTGTTTTCTTAACAATAAATAAATTTGAAGTGGTTGAAATTGCACCTAAATTTTTGACCTTAATTCAAAAAATGACTTAGAGTCAGTATGGGAATTGCTGAAAGAAAAGAACGAGAAAAGGAATATAAGCGAGCGCTGATTCTTGAATCTGCTGAAAAAGTGATCCTTAAAAAAGGATTGGACCATTTAAATATGGACGAAGTGGCAGAAGAAGCAGAAGTAAGTAAAGGCTCGTTATATCTCTATTTTAAAAATAAGAACGATCTTGTTCTGGGGATCTGTCATAAAGCTTCTTCCATGTTGAATAACGATTTTGCCAGAGTATTGGCAAAAGATATTCCGGGACTGAAAATGGTGTATGAACTCGGAAATGTGTTCATGAATTTCGTAAAGGAACGCCCGGAGTTTTTCAGAGCAATGAAGTTTCTGGATAACATGAATGTGACCGGTGAGGAAACAGAAAGCGAATATCTGAATATGTGTTCCCAGAATAGACAGGAAGGGTTCCGGGTAATGGTAAGGGCTATTCAGATAGGGATGCAGGACGGGTCCATAAAAACCGAATATCAACCTGAGGAATTAGCACTGCTTTTGTGGTCCACTTCACACGGGGTGGTAAGCATTGCGTACATGCACGAGCATAACGAAAGTTTTAACCTGCTGGACAGAATAGGGATCAGTCAGGAACAGATGTTTCAAAGTTACATGAAGATAATAGGTAATGGTATAGCTAAGACCGATGATTGACTTTAAGTCATTTTTTGAAACACAATTCAGAATGAGGCGTAACAGCCTTCGTTTTTTAAAGAACTAACACAACAACCAAACAACATACATGTCACTTACTCACAGAAGCAAAGCACTAACTTTGCTGGTTATTGTTCTGGCGTTTTTTTCGGGCACATCTGAAGCGCAGAACCGTAATCTTGACCTTGTAGAAGATCTGACTCTTTCGCTTGATGAGGCCATTAACATTGCTATGGCCAATAATCCACAATTAAGAAGAGCGGTTTACTCGATAGATGATGCGGATGAACTGGTTAAGATCGCTTACAGCGAGATCTACCCGGATATCTCAGCTTCCATGAATTATACCCGAAATGTTGAAATACCGGTAAACTTCATACCGGAAACCTTCTTTGACCCTCAAAATGGAGATCCAAATAAGCTGGTTCCGGTTGCATTTGGAACAGACAATAACTGGCAGGGCGGTTTTACGGTAAGTCAGACACTGTTCCGGGGAGAAACGATCATTGGTTTAAGTACCTCAACTATTTTCAAAAAAGTACAGGAAGAGGCGTACAGAGCTACCGCGCAGCAGGTCGTTACTCAAACCAGGGTTGCCTATTACAGCGTGTTGGTAGCGATGGAGCAGTTGCGACTTCAGGAGTCTCAGATCAGCAGGTTGGAACAGAACCTGAATGAAAACGAAAAAAGACAACAAGCCGGATTAGTAGACGAATACGATGTATTACGTTTAAAAGTGCAATTAAGTAATCAAAAGCCACAGCTCGTTGATGCTCAATATGCTTTAGAAGAAGCCTATCGAAACCTGAAAGTGGTATTGGGTATATCTCTGGGTATTGAATTCGAGGTAGAAGGGCAACTCAATCAGTTCGATATACTTTCGCCGGATGCATCTGTAAAAGAGAATGAAAAGTTGAAGAAGATCGATCAGATCAACCCATTTAAATTTCAGAAATCATACGATGACATGTACGGACTGGAATTTGATCGGGGAGATATTCGTATTCTGGATGCACAGCTCGATCTTAAAGACCGGGAGATCACAGCGGTAAAGAGTCGTTTTCTCCCAACCATCAGCGCCACCTATAATATGCAATGGACAGCCGCTGATGCAGGAACACCGGACTTTTTCCAGGATAAAGTTAGATTTCAAACACTCGGCTTGAATGTGAGCTTACCACTTTTTACCGGTTTTGAACGAATGGCCAATCTTCAGCGAACACTGATCTCTAAAAAGGATCTGGAAGAACAACGGAGAGCCACGGAGCTGAATGCACAAAACGAAGTGGTAACGGCAGGCGAAGACATCAACAGAACATTCGAAACTGCTGATGCCCGTAAAATGGCACTTGAACAGGCCAGAGAAGGGTATGAACGTGCTAAAAAACGATTCGAAAATGGGCTGGGTTCACAAATTGAAGTTACCGAGGCTGAAGTTCAGGTCCGGCAAGCAGAAGCAAACTACGCATTAATGGTTTACCAATACCTGGCAGCAAAAGCACAATATGATCTGGCTACCGGAAAAGTGCCCTATGTTGATGCTGAATTAATAAAATGATTTTAATACCAAAAAAGACTCCATCAAAAATGAAAAATAAACTATTGATCACCGCTCTTCTCGCAGCTACAACTTTATGGGCTTGTTCGGGATCTGATTCTTCCCAAAGTGAAGGCGAAGAATTGGTTAAAAAAGTAAATGTGGTAACTCAAACACTCCGTCCTCAAAGCTTTTCAAGTTATGTACGGGTTGTAGGTACGGTAGAAACTTCTAACGATATCATGATCTCAGCCGAAGTAAGCGGTAAAGTGGTATCCTATCGTGTGGATGAGGGTGACTTTGTTAAAAAAGGTCAGACCATCCTGAAAATAGATGATGCTAAACTGAAGCAGGAAAAAGCTCGCCTTGAAGCTGTTACTGCTCAGGCTAAGGAAAATTTTGAACGCCTGAAGAAGATCTATGAAGAAGATGGAATAGGATCAGAGATCGATTATCTGAATGCGAAATATTCGTACGAGCAGTCTAAATCAGCGCTGGAATCTATCAAAGTTGATCTGGCAAATACCAATGTAACAGCTCCTTTCAATGGTAAAGTGGAAAGTAAAGCAGTGAATGTAGGCGAGATGGTTGCTCCCGGAACACCGGTTGTTCGTTTGATCGGCTCCGATGATTATAAGATCACCTCCGGAGTACCGGCCCGGTATTCTGATGCTGTTAGCGTGGGTGATTCTGTGGATGTGTGGTTCGATACTCAGGTGAGCGATACGCTGAAAGGGACCATCAAGTTTGTGGGAACCAGTATTAATGCACAAAACAGAACCTTTGCGATAGAGGTTGATCTGCCGGGTGCGGCAAATAAATATAAGGTAGATATGATCGCGAATCTTCGTCTTCAAACCTATCAACGCAATGATGTACTGGTAGTAAGCGAAGAATTTGTGTATTCGAAGGATCATGGCTATGTGGTATACCTTGCAGGTACAGATGAAGATGGCCATGAAGTAGCTGAAGAAGTGCCGGTTGTTCTGGGGCTGTCCTACAAGACAGAAGTAATTGTGGAAGAAGGTCTTTCTGCCGGTGATAAACTGATCACAATTGGTTCGGCCTTTCTGGATGAAGGAACCCGGATTGAAGTGAAAGATGAAAGCAGTTCAAATTTAGCCTCTAAATAATCTATCCGGATTTCAGCATGAGTACTGAAGAAAATAACAATCAACCAAAACAACCGGTGGAATCGATGCCGGATCCATCCAATCGTAAGGAATTCGGACTTTCAACTTTTTCTATTAATAACAGAATAAGTGTGATGGTTTTGGTGGTTCTGGTTACCATTATGGGACTGGTTTCCTATCTCACCATTCCAAAAGAGAGTTTTCCTAGTATTAACATCCCAAATATTTTTGTGGTCACCGTTTATCCCGGAGTTTCGCCAGAGGATATGGAAAGTCTGGTAACCCGGAAACTGGAAGATGAGCTGGGAAATATCTCTGATGTAAAAACAATGACCTCTACCTCCTCAGAGGGATATTCCAGCGTGAATCTGGAATTTGAACCAAGTGTGGATATTGAAGACGCCTTACAAAAAGTGCGTGAAAAAGTAGATCTGGCGAAACCCGAATTACCGGAAGATGCCGAAGAGCCTATGGTTCAGGAGATCAATCTGTCTGAATTCCCGATCATGAATGTAAACCTTTCAGGGAAGTACGATGAGTTGATCCTGAAGGATATTGCCGAAGATCTGCAGGATAAGATCGAAGCGCTGCCGTCGGTGCTTGGAGTGGATCTTACCGGTGGGTTGGAACGTGAAGTTCAGGTAGATGTGGACCTTGCTAAGATGAAGTACTACAACATCACCTTTACCGATATTATCGGGGCGATCTCGCAAGAGAACGTAACCATCCCCGGGGGTGAATTTGCCGTTGGTACTAAAAATTTCTTGCTAAGGGTGCCGGGGCAATATACCGATACAGAGCCCATCGAAGACATCGTGATTAAAGGGGAGAACAGAAATCCGATCTATGTGCGCGATGTGGCCAACGTAGTGTTCGGGTTCAAAGAAAAAGAATCCTACTCGGTGTTGGGTGGCGCACCTGTGATCACACTCGGCGTGAAGAAAAGAACCGGAGAGAATATTCTGGAGACGTCTAATCAGGTGAAAGAGATCCTGGATAAAGAAATGAAGACGCTACCGCCTACCACCCGATATACGATCACCAACGATCAGAGTGTGGAAGTGCTTTCGATGGTGAATAATCTGGAAAATAATATCATTTCAGGGCTGCTACTGGTAGTTGGTGTGCTCTTATTCTTTCTGGGAGTAAGAAACTCGTCGTTTGTCGGTATTTCCATTCCACTTTCCATGTTTCTTTCGTTCATTATTCTTGGTGCCGTTGGTATTACCATGAATATGATCGTGTTGTTCTCACTGATCCTTGCTTTGGGGATGCTGGTAGATAATGCCATTGTAGTGGTTGAGAATATTTACCGGTATCTGGAAGAAGGCTATGATAATTTTGAGGCCGCCAAAAAAGGAACCGGAGAGGTAGCTATTCCGATCATCGCCGGAACCACGACCACCATCGCGGCTTTTGCTCCGATGATCTTCTGGCCCGGTGTGGTAGGTCAGTTTATGGGCTATCTGCCAAAGACACTCATCATTACCCTTGCGAGTTCATTGTTCGTGGGATTAGTGATCAATCCGGTGATCTGTGCCCTCTTTATGACCATTGACGGGCAGGATGATAAACCAAAGCTTACCAAAAAGGGAAAGCAGATCATATATACTGGATTTGGGTTACTTCTAGTGGCATTTATTGCTACTAATCCGGTCAGCTGGGGAATGCTGCTGGTCTTGATCGCGCTCCTATGGGTTGCTAACAAATATTTTATGGTACCGGTTGGCAAATGGTGGCAAACCAAAGGTCTGATCAGCGTCATAAATTCCTATGAGAATTCATTAGTATGGGCTCTAAATCATAGGATTACAACCATTGTGATAGCTGTACTTGTACTGCTATCCAGCTTTGTTGTGCTTAAAAAATTTAATCCCGGCACTGAATTCTTCCCGGAAAATATTCCGCCTCGTGATGTCTACATACAGGTAGAGGCTCCCATCGGCTCAGATGTGGAATTTACACGTTCTATCGTAGATAATGTGCGGAAGGAAGTACAGGCATTGCCAAATATTGTAGACGTAAAAAGCATTTTGGCTACCTCCGGAGCGGTTATTTCTGCCGATATGAGTGGTGGTGGAAATGTATCGAACAAAGGAACAGTTGCGCTGAACTTTGTTGATTTTCAGGAACGGGAAGGAGACGTGTTTGAGTCGATGGAATTTCTTCGCGATCACATGAATGAAGTGATAACCGGAGCAATTATCACTGTAGAAAAACCGGCAAACGGACCTCCAACCGGTAAGCCGATCAATCTTGAGATCTCCGGAGATAATATTCCGGAATTGGAGCGGATTTCAGAAGAGGTTCTGGATATTCTTGGAGCAGATTCAGTGTTTGCTAAAATGGATGGACTCGATTCTGATGTTCCGGAAGCGAGACCGGAAGTACGGGTGGAGGTAGATCGCGAAAAAGCGGCTCTATATGACCTTAGCACAAACTCCATTGGTATGACGATCAGGCAAGCCATTAATGGGGTGGAAGCATCTAAATTCAGAGATGGTAAAGATGAGTACGATATTATCGTTCGTTTAAATGACGAGTATCGTGACGATATGAGTACCCTGGCCGACCTGACTATCTTTCACGAAGGGAAGCAGATCCCTCTTTCTGAGGTGGCCACCTGGGAAGTAAGTGACGGATTAGGCGGGATCAATCACAAAGATGCGGAACGTGTGATCACTGTAAGTGCAGATGTACGATCCGGATATCAGGCAAATGCGGTGTTAGCTGAAGTACAAGGCGTGTTAGGCGAGTATCTGAGTAATCTGCCAGCCGAATACACCTACAGCTGGACCGGGCAGCAACAGGAACAGGATGAATCTTTTGAGTTCCTCGGAATTGCTTTCCTGATCGCCATTTTCCTGATCGCATTTATCCTTGTATCGCAATTTAACTCAGTAGTTAAACCTCTTATCATTCTCAGTTCGGTGATCATGTCGATGGCGGGTGTTTTCTACGGGCTGGTAACATTCCAGATGGCATTCGGATTGATGGCGTTTCTTGGCATCATTTCGCTAGCCGGAATTGTAGTAAATAACGCCATTGTGTTGATCGATTATGTAGATATTCTAAGAGAACGAGATGGTTATACGATGCGTGAAGCGTTGATCCAGGCAGGTAAAGTAAGATTCAGACCGGTTATTCTTACCGCTGTAACCACCGCGCTTGGTCTGGTACCGCTGGCCACCGGGTTCAATTTCGATTTCATTGTATTGGTTTCTCACCCCGTTGAGTTTTTTACACATTTAGGTTCTTACGTGTACCTGGGTGGCGAACAGGCAGCGTGGTGGGGCCCTATGGCGATCAGTGTGATCGTTGGTCTTACTTTTGCCACGGCACTAACATTAATTCTGGTGCCGGTACTTTACAGTATAATAGAACGGGCTAAAATTGCGTTGTCCAGAATAATGTATGGCGAGGAGGCATCCTGAAGACCAAAACCGGAGTGGAACTAAATACTGTTTTGGTTGGTATACATTAACATAACACCTTAGATATGTAGTCTGTTCATCAAGAGAAGGAAGTTTAGACTTCAAAATAGACTACCCACCCCATGCATAGTTTTGCATGGGGTTTTTTATTGCCCAAATATATTCAGGATCGAACTATCCACTATTTATTTTCTAAACTGCTATCTTTGGCAAAATTATCAACCACGAAATTTTTCTTTCTGTGATACAAAGAATACAAACTGTTTTTTTGGCACTGGCCTTTTTGTTAAATCTTGGAGTGTTCTTTACTCCTGTCTATTCGCGTGCGATCGAAGATCCGCAATTATGGATCGGGTATGGTCTGGCTACGGCACTTACATTATCCGGGTTGATCTCGTTAGTGAGTATCTTTTTATATGGGAATAGAAAACGACAGATCAGTGTGGTAAAAATTGGCGCTTTATTTCAGGTGATCGGATTTGGTTTTTGTACCGGAGTGATCTTTTCGCTTGGCGGGATCGGAACGTATTTATTTGATGAAGCCCTTGGGACCGGATTGGTTGTTCTTGTATTGATCCTTCAGATCCTGGCTATGCGATCGATAAGTAAAGATGAAAAACTGGTTCGGTCGATGGATCGAATTCGTTGATGAATAATTCGGCTAACGGAGATTTTTCCAGGCTTCGTGTATTCGGGGCCCTTGCTTTTGGATTATCAGCCATTGGGTTTTCTCCGATTCTGGTTAAAGCAGTCAACCACGAATCTGCCTTTTTGGTGGCTGCAGTGCGAACGTCACTGGCTTTTTTGTTCCTGGTTCCGGTGTATCTGTTTTCCGGAAAACGAAAGACAGAGCGTGTTGTAAGTAAGAGAGAACATCTTTGGGTAGTAATATCGGGCACTTTACTGGGGCTTCATCTGATCACATGGGTTGCTTCCATCTATTACACATCCATTGCTTCAGCTTCTATTCTTGTAACTACGCACCCTATTATACTCATCGTGTTTGAGCGCTTTGTGTATAAATATCGATTTAAGGCCACGGTCTGGATCGGTGTATTGGTGGCCTTTCTGGGTTCTGTAGTATTGGGGTATTCCGATTCGGAGGTGATTTCGAGACACACAAATCCAATACTGGGGAATAGCCTGGCCATATTAGCAGCGGCCATTTTTGCGGTCTATTTTTTGATCGGGAATAGAGTGCGCCAAAAGAGGGAATGGTTAGAGTATGTGTTTCCGGTGTATGGATATGCCGCGATTACTGCAGTACTCGCATTATTCATAGTACATGGCTTTTCTTTTGAATTGAACGGACTCCTTCTTTTGGTTGGGGCGGGGTTAGCACTGGGTCCGCAAATTGCCGGGCACGGATCGCTGAACTATGCGGTCAAATATGTCTCACCAACTTTATTAGCAACGCTCATCTTGCTGGAACCGGCAATATCTACCTTAATGGCTTTTTTGATCTATGATGAAGTTCCCCCATTCATGTCGTTTATGGGGATGGGCATCATTCTCGCAGGGATCGTATTAACCTGGGCCCGAAGAACCAAAAGTTCTTAAATATTAGTTCTCAGTGAAATAAAGAAATTTCTGCCGGCCCCGGAGATTCCGGAGCTGTAAGGTCGGTATCGCACATCGGTAATGTTCTCAAGACCGGCACTCACAGAAAATTGATCATTAAGCTCATAAAAAGCTTTCAGATTCAAAGTGGCCCATCCGGGTGCGTAATTATTTCCATTTTCATCTTTTGCATAGATCTCGTCCTTACCTTGTTCCGAAACAGCCAGATCATTAAAGGAGCGCTCTCCCTGGAAATCGACATAAAGAAGTAATTGAAGGTCATCATCCTGAAAACCAATACGCGAAGAACCAAAAAATGGAGCGGCGTGCCGGGAAGCACTTTTCGAGCCATCATCTAATTCTTCCTCACCTTTTTGGACATTCAGATCGGTAGAAAAGCTGAAATTCTTTGAAAGTTGCATGTTCACACTGGCCTGAAACCCATACACAGTGGCCGTTGCTGCATTTTGAATAGCCTGAACCCGACTTAATACGCCATCATACATGATCTCAGTCTGGCCATTCAAGCTATAGTCCCGCCTTACGAGAGCATTATCCAATATGGTATAATACCCGGTGATCTCAGTTTTCAATAACTCGCCAAATAATTTGGCAACACCTAGTTCAATATTGTATGCGTATTCAGCTTTCAGGTCAGGATTAGGGATCACAACGGCGCCGGGTTCAGAATCGAAGACTTTTCCTATATCATCCACATTGGGAGCCCGGAAGGCCGTACCAACAGAGGAATGAATGAGTACTGATTTTTCGGGACGAAAAACGGCTCCCAGATTTGCTGTTACCGCACCTTTGTTGGTGTTGGCCGTGGTGAAAGGAAAGGGATAAAAGGTGGTATCAAACTCAGCGTCAATCAAAAACTGATTATAACGCAATCCGGCTTGTGCGGTGATCTTATCGGTTACTTTATATTCATCGTTGATATAAAAAGCGATGGACTGCCAGACAGCCTGTGGGTAGCGGGAGGGGCCTTCAGCAGAGGTGCCTGCTTCAATATTCTTGTCGATACCGGTAGAGGTTACATCATCAAGAATGTATTCAAAGCCATAAAACAACGTATTCTTGTCACCGGTTTGTTTAGTGAGATCCAGATTTAAGGAATAGGCATTAACTTTTTCGGTTCTGATACTTCTGGTATCACTGTTGAGCGAACGGTCGATCCTGCTCTCATCAAAATTCTGGATAGCAAGGCGAATGGTGATCTGATCAGATATTAAGGTCCGATTAGCATTGGTTATACTGAGATTGTTCATGATCCACCGCTGCGGACCATATTTCCACTCAGCATAGCGAGCTGTTCCATTGCGAACACGATTATGGCGATCGTACCGACCGTAATCACTGGTTTCTGAATAATGAAATCCATAGTTGAGATCCCAATCATCGCCGGGCTTGTATCTGAATTTCTGCATCAGGTTGATCTGCGAATAGGCGGTGGGAATTTGCAGCAGCTCATCGTTTTGCGTGATCACTTTATCTACGCCATCCTGTCGCTGTACATAATAATCCTTAATGTATTCATCCGGTCCATGAGCCCCCTGCCTCAGGTCATCAAAATTCCAGGAAGAAAAACTGGTTACCATTGAGAATTTTTTCCACCCTAGATTAATATCAAAATGTCCGGTTCGTTCACGGTTTGCGGATGAAAATCTGCCCACTACTTTGCCTGATACGAAGACATCGTCGGTTAAAGAAAAAGTTGGTGAAATAGTTTGGAAACTCATCACTCCGCCAATGGCATCACTACCGTAGATCACTGAACCCGGGCCAAATGCGATCTCCGTTTTTTCAACGCTGAATGGGTCGATATTGATCACATTCTGAATGTTGCCGGCCCGAAAAATAGCCGTGTTCATCCTAACGCCATCAACGGTGTAAAGAAGTCGGTTTGTGGCAAAGCCCCGGATCATGGGACTACCGCCGCCTTGCTGACTTTTCTGAATAAAAACCTGACCGGATGTACCTAAAAGGTCCGCCGACGTCTGCGGGCTGTAAAAAGAGATACGCGGCGAAGTGATGGATTTGATCTTTGTGGGAACATCTCCTGAGCGTTGCCACCATCGGGTAGCCGAAACCACAATTTCATCCATGTTGAGATCAGTACGCGCAAGATATACGATAAACCCGGAAGTTTTCATGGCCTCAAAGCTGGTATTTAAAGTGGTGTAACCCAGCGACCGGATCTCAATATTCTTAAGGTCTTTAAATGCCGTTATATCAGCTTTTCCTTTTGAATTTGTGATGGCATGGATGTTGCTTTCATCCTGAAAGATGGTAACAAGTTCGATCGGATCTTTAGTGTCCTCATCCAGCACCGTCAGAGTTTGTGCCCGGGATGGAAAAGACACAACAAGTGCAATAACCCCGATAAGCAATACAGATTTAACCAAAACAAGCTTTCTGCTGATAATTGAGAGGTTAAAAGGATCTTTGAGATGCCGGTTGAGCATATAGAATATTATGATTTGGCTGAAAACTGGAATGAAAGCGTATTAATTGTTATTAATGAATAAGATAAAACCCAAAAATAACTTTTACCTTGTTAAGGCGTATCCGCTTATTTGATGAATGTATTACTGGGTATAAGATTCAGGGTTTCGAATATGCATGTTAACTATGCTCTCACAAAATTACATATCAATCAATTATAAAAGACTTCTGCTTGGAATAGGTACAGTTTTACTTCTTTTAAACTGTACTCAGAAACAGGAAGTTACTCCCACTATTGAGTCGGATGTGTTAAACGTAAAAGTCACAGATCCGGTATATCGGGATTTCGATGACATTCAGCGTACGGGAGTATTGCGTATGATAACAAGCTATAGTTCCGGGTCATATTTTTTATATCGTGGGATACAGGTTGGGTTCGAATATGAGCTCGTTAAAGAATTTGCCCGGCAGAATAATTTAGCCGTTGAGGTGATCATTCCCACCGAAGATGAAAATCCGTATGATCTGTTAAATAGTGGTGCCGGTGATATTATAGCCGCCAGTTATACCATAACCGATGAGCGAAAAAAGATCGTTGATTTCACACGCCCTTATAATCTGGTTAATCAAATGATCGTGGTTTCAGATAAACTGGGTTTAGAGCCTGAAAGTATAACAGATCTTGCAGGTATTCCTATCGCCATCCGGCGAAACAGTTCTTATTATCATACCCTGATGGATCTCAAAGAACAGGGATTTGATATTCAGATCGAATTGGTTCCACAGGATATGGATACTGAATCGCTGTTATTTCAGGTTGCCCGCGGCACCTATAAGGCTACGGTTGCCGACGATCATATCTTTTCTGCCTCCAGTAATTATATGAATGGTTTAATTAAAGGGCCTCAGGTTTCTGAACGGGATGAGATAGCCTGGGCTATACGAAAGAATTCGAATGATCTGGAAGCCCAGCTGAATAAGTTTTTATACCAGCATTTCAAATATGATGAGGATGGAGTTCCTAAACGATCTGCCTTTCTGAATGTATTGAGAAAGAAATATTTCAAAGGGAGTAATCAAATTGCTGATTATTTTAACCCTGAGTATCAAACCAGAAATTTCGGATCTATTTCACCTTACGACAGCCTGATGAAATCGGTGGGCGAAGAGTTTGGACTCGACTGGGTGATGCTTACCGCTATTGCAGCTCAGGAATCGAAATTTGATCCCTATTCTGAAAGTTGGGCCGGTGCAGTTGGGATTATGCAGGTGCTTCCCCGTTTCTCTGAAATATCACTTGATTCGTTGTATGTGCCGGAATACAATATTCGTGAAGGAGCGAGGATCATCTCCGAGCATCTCGATCATTATGCATACATGGATTCAACCAATCGATGGCAATTTGCCTTAGCTACGTATAATGCCGGTATGGGACACTTAGCCGATGCCCGGCGCCTTTCCATCGATCAGAATAAAAACCCCAATGAATGGGAAAATGTATCAGAATCGTTATTAAAACTGATGCAACGCCGGTATTACCAGCACGCGAGGTATGGGTTTGCGCGTGGTATCGAAACCGTTCGTTACGTAAATGAGATCATGAATCGATACAATACCTATCAGGCGATACTGGCATTAGCAAATACCAGAAACGAACGCACGGCCGGAATTTTCGGGATCAAGACATTTAACTCGCCTTAACCACGATCATAGTAATATCGTCGTACTGAATATTATTTGAGAATTGGTTGATGTCGTCGATCACCGCGTTCATGATCTCTTCGGAGGTAAGATCCCGGTTTTTGTTGATACAGTCGATCAATCGGTGTTCTTCATATTCTTCTGTCTGCTCCGGATTCATAGCTTCGGTAACGCCATCCGTAAAGAAAACCAGTAGATCCCCACTCTTGAAATCTACTTCAGAACTTGTGTATGGCATTAAGGTGGGCATTGCTCCCAGAATTACCCCGCCCTCATCCAACAATTCAGGTTCCTCTTTACCGGCACGGAATAACATGGGTGGATTGTGTCCGGCGTTTACATATTTAAATGTATAGCCATGCGGATCGATCTTTCCCCAAAAGAAGGTGATAAATTTATCCGGCGGGGTGTTGTCATGAATGATATCGTTGATACGGGCAGTAGCTTCTTCCAGACTTACATCCAGCGGAGCCAGTGCATGTAACATCGATTGCAGGTTCGCCATGAGAAGAGAAGCCGGAACTCCTTTACCGGTTACATCAGCGATGGCAAGTAAATGTCCTTTATCCGGTAATTCGAGTATGTCGAAATAATCGCCACCTACCTGTCGGGACGAAACATTGGTTGCAGCCACATCAAAACCGGTGATCGGTGGGAGAGGGTTGGGAAGCAAGCCTTCCTGAATGGTCTTTGCCAGTCCAAGCTCTTCTTCCATTCGTTGTTTTTCGAGACGTTCTTCAAGTAACAGGGTCTTTTGAATGGTAAGCAAAGCCAGATTTCCGAGAGATTGCAGGAAGTTAACCTCTTCGGTTCCATAGCCTTCTTTGGTAGCTCTTGGCCCCACCCCCACTACGCCGATCTTTTCGTTCTGGAATCGCAATCCAATAACCAGATCAATATCATTATCTGTAAGGAAATGGCACCCTTCTTCCCCGGAAACATGGGTCACGTCATCCAGTTCGAACAATTTATCAAGTTGGTCCCGATCCGGTTCTTCTTTTATTCCACTAATGGAAACAATGGTTTTGGTGCCCTCGATGTCCAGAGCAAAAAAGAAAGTCCGGATAAGCATTTGTCCCAACATGGCAAATTTAAATACCCGTGCGATCTCGTCCCGGTCTACCATCAGGTTAAAGTCTTTGCTAAGCTCTAACAGCGTATTCAGATCGTGCACCTTACGATCGAGCCGGCGGTTGATGTAGCGTAACTCCTGAAACATTCGGGAGTTGGCAATGGCTACCGAAGAGATGATAGTCAGGCTTTCTATGAATTCAATTTCTCCGGAGGTGAGCTCTTCTTTGTTGCCTTTTGGGCCCAGACAAAGAAACCCCAAATGATGATTGCTGGTCATCAGGTTAAAAAGGGTGCATTCTCGTTCAATACCTAAGGCATCAAATACTTCAGCGTATTCATCACCTCGTATTACTCCCTGTTCAGTGATATGAGCCTCAAATTCAGCTTCAATTATATCGTCTTCCTGAAGCCAGCCCCGACCTTTCGATTTAGAGACAAAATATTCCTCATCGCCCGGTTTGTGAATGATGATCATCCCTTTGGGTACCAGAAGTTTACCCATAGTGATGAGCAACAGGTTGTTCAGTACAAAATCCGGATCGTGAGATTCGATGAGTAGCCGGCTGGTTTCGAGCAGAGTTCTGAGCTCGAACCGGCTATGGCGTTCTTCGGTTGAAAGAGGAGTTCCCACGGTACTCAGAGTTTTTTTACCATTCTGATCTCATTATGAGAGCCTTTCCGGCTGTATTGTACCTTATCCATCAACTTCTGGATAAGAAATACTCCCATACCACCACGTTGCTTGTTTTTAATTCTTTTTTGGATGTCGGGTGCCCGGTATTCTTCGGGATTAAAACTTTCACCCTCATCAATTATAGAGATCCAAAGTTGTTTTGGACTGGTACCCAGTTCTATAGTTACCGGTTCCGATGGTTTATTGTGGTATGCGTGTTTTATGATATTGGTATACGCCTCGTCTACAGCAAGCCGGATCTCGGAGATTTCTTTGTCGGATAATCCGGAGTTTTTTGCATGCTGTGCTACAAAGTCACGTACCTCAGCCAGGTGCTTAGTTGAAGAACCCACAGAAAGCTTATGTATGTTCTTTGTTGTAGACACGCTTATCTGGCTTAAAATCCTTTTACTGCTTCAGTTTCATCATCCAGAATATCGTACAAGGTTGGGAAACCAAGCAGATCAAAGACGTTATAAACCCGATCGTTCATATTGGTGAGCTTAATATCACCGCCCAAACTCCGAACATCCTCGATATACGCCATGAAAACACCCAGACCGGCGCTGGCAATATATTCCAGCCGTGAGCAGTTCACTACAATCCGGTAGCTTTCTTCATCGATGAGAGCCTTCAGAGAGTTTTCTAGTTGGGATGCGGTGTGAGCGTCAAGTTCTCCTGTAACATCAAGCACACTGATATTATCGATCTGTCTGCGAGCGATACTGAAATTTTTCATTCCGCCTGAGTTAAAAAGTTTAGTGTGTAAGTTAGTTGGGATTATAACGTAAACCGGAGAATTTTAGAAAAAATAAAACACCGGATAGCCCTTTACGATAAGCATAAAAAAAGATTCAAAAAAAATAGGGCATTACATTTTTCATATGCAATGCCCTGACTATTCATCAAGAGAGACGCTACTTGAGCGTTTATTTAATTACGTAAAAGCATAGCAGATAAACAACTAAAAAAACGCTTTTCTGTAGTTTAAACTAGTCTTTGTTGGCTACCCAGTACCCTGAGTTGATCTCTTTGGCCAGTTGAGCGCCAAAATTTTCAGCGTCTTCAGTAGTTGAAAAGTATCCTACCCGAACACGAAACCAAACATCACCGGTGGCTTCGTTTCCGGTTTTTATTACATATGAGCTGGGATAACTGCGATCTGCCCATTTATTTACATAATGCTGAGCTTTATCCTGAGAGCGGAAGGCGCCAACCTGCACTACATACGGGCCACTTTCAACCATTGCAAATTCATTCACCGCTTTCGGTGCGGCATCTTCATCATCTTCCATCATTTCCCCGGATTGTTCGGCAGCGGCAACACTATCCTCATAGGCTTGAATCTGAGCCTGAACTTTTGCCATTTCAACTTTTCTCAAAGAATCCTGCCTGGCCTGTTCGCGGGCCATTCGTTCCTGTTCCGATTCTCCACAGGCAAGTATAGTTGTTAAACCAACAACAACCAGAAGTGAGTATAAACTAATTCTTTTCATGATATACGGGATCGTTAAATATTATAAACCGTTCTGTGTAATGTGTTTAAACATACATCATACCAATATGTTTCCCAAATCAGGAATCTCTGAAAGTGTAATTATTTTAGGACCGTTTTAATATGATGTCGCTAATGGATATGTTTCGAAACTAAAGCAGTACAAATTCGTCTTTAAGGCGAACTAATTGTCAGATCATGTCTTTTTTCGGATTTCTACTTTTACTGTTTATAGCTTCAATTTGTGGAGGTATAGGCCAAAGTATAGGAGGGCACAAACTTGGAAGCGGTGGTTGCCTGATGTCTGCCGTAGTAGGTTTTGTTGGGGCAATAATTGGTCGCTGGATAGCAAATGAACTGGAGTTCCCTCAACTCTGGACCATATCTATTGATGGAGAACCTTTCCCGATCGTTTGGGCCATTATCGGTGGCGCATTATTCTCGGCATTGATAGGTCTGGTATTTAAAAGGGAAGAAAATTAGGCGTGGGAAAAATTCCCGATAATCTGAAAAGAAAATTTAAATAAGCGCTTTTCTTATTCAATAATTCATATTTATTCCTTTATTTACGCCAACTTTATTTTTGGACCAATTTTAAGAAAGGAATAACACATGGCAACAATCGACATTATTGTATTTGTCGCATATGTACTCATGATCGTTGGAATCGGATTATGGGTCTCCAGAGACAAGGAAGGTCATCAAAAGAATGCAGAAGACTACTTCCTGGCTGGAAAATCTTTACCCTGGTGGGCGATCGGTGCATCACTGATCGCAGCTAATATCTCTGCAGAACAGGTAATCGGGATGTCGGGCTCCGGTTTTGCAGTTGGCTTGGCGATAGCCTCCTATGAATGGATGGCGGCCATCACGCTGATCATTGTAGGTAAATACCTGCTGCCCATTTTTATAGAAAAGAAACTATATACCATTCCGGAGTTTATTGAGCATCGTTTCAATACAACATTAAAGACCATCCTGGCAATTTTCTGGATCGCATTGTTTGTGTTCGTTAATCTTACCACCGTGATCTTTTTAGGAGCAAAAGCACTGGATACGATCTGGGGTAACGGTGATGGCAGTCTTATGATGATGGCTCTGATCGGACTGGCTCTTATTGCTGCAGCTTATTCATTATATGGCGGACTTTCTGCCGTTGCCTGGACCGATGTAGTTCAGGTAGTTTTATTAGTTCTTGGTGGATTAGTGACCACATTTATCGCTCTCGATCATGTTACCCCGGACGGTGGAGTGATGAATGGTCTGGCTCATATTTATGATGTGGCCGGCGATAAATTCCATATGATCTTAGACAGATCGAATCCCGAGTTCGACAATTTGCCGGGGATAGCAGTGCTTGTCGGTGGTATGTGGGTCGCAAACCTGTATTACTGGGGATTCAATCAGTATATCATTCAGCGTACTTTGGCCGCGAAATCACTTGAGGAGTCTCAAAAAGGGATCGTATTTGCCGCTTTTCTGAAGCTGATCATTCCTTTGATCGTGGTAATTCCGGGCATCATCGCTTATGTGATGTATACACAGCCTGAAGGTACCGCTCATATCAATGGAGTAGTGGATGCTTTCACGAAAGCAAATGGAACCACTGATAATGATAATGCCTATCCATGGTTGATCAGTGTTTTTGTGACTCCGGGATTTAAAGGACTGGTAGTTGCCGCACTCGCAGCTGCGATCGTTTCGTCGCTGGCATCAATGTTAAATTCTATCGCAACTATTTTTACGATGGATATCTACAAGCCGTACATCAATAAGAACGCTTCTGATAAACAAACGGTAAATGTGGGACGAATAACAGCAGCTATTGCATTGGTTATCTCAGTACTTCTGGCGCCTCAGTTAAGTAGTGTGCCTCAGGTATTCCAATATATTCAGGAGTACACCGGATTAGTAAGTCCCGGTATTCTTGCCGTTTTCATGATGGGCTTATTCTGGAAAAAGACAACCACTAAAGCAGCTATTGTGGGTGTTTTATCATCTATCGTAATTGCACTGTCACTGAAAGTGGAAGCACTTGGATTACCATTTATGGATCAGATGTATTACACCTTGATCCTTACCATTGTGATCATAGCAGGAGTTAGTTTAACCACTAATCCGGAGGATGACGATCCGAAAGCGATCCATACTACGGCCTCTACTTTCAAGACCAGCAAGAATTTCAATATTGGCGCCTACGCTGTATTGATCATTACTGCTTTCTTATATGCTGTGTTCTGGTAAGAATACCTGATTCATATATTGAGTTTTATATGAAAGCCGGTCACCATATGACCGGTTTTTTTATGTCCGCTTCCGTATGCTATTGTATAGCCGGATCTGATTGGCTTTTCCGGATGGAGTAAGTGAGAAACCGGACGGGAGGAGCAGGGGCTTGGTCATACAGGCGTTTTGAAATACGGGTACTGATCAGATAGAAAACAGTGCCTGAGTATATTCTCCGGGCTATGATCAAATAAATCAAAAATAAAAAGTGACCCCTCCGGGACTCGAACCCAGATCTAGAGCTTAGGAGGCTCCTATTCTATCCGGTTGAACTAAAGGGTCATACAGAATAAGCAGACCATAAAGTTAAAGATTGAGATGGTCATATGCTTCCAGATTTTCTCTGGTTATAATATCTATCGGGATGTTTTTAATCACCGGTTCGGTTCTTTTTTCGATCAGGATCTTAAGCAGGGTATTCAGAGATTCGTAGCCTTGTACCACCGGTCGCTGGCTGATCAGAAAATCGATCAGTCCTTGTTTCATAAGTTGACGATTTTCATCAAGTACATCGAACCCGATCACCAAAGGACGTTGGCTTACACCTTTGAGTTGAGGAACAATGAGATGACTTTTTGAATTTGGGATAAAGATCGCATCGATGTTTGGGTAGGCAAGCAATATAGAATGAATTTTGTTACTGATATCTTCACCCGGCTTGAACTCGATCGTTTCAGTAATGATTTCCGTTTTGAATTCAGTTTCTTTAAAGTACTCGCGGAAACCTTCTTCACGCTGATAAATGGTTGGGATACCTTGAAATATTGAATAAGCTCGAAGAATAAGGATCCTGGGAGGGGTCTTTGAATTAGAGTTCAAGGAATAATGGAACAGATTTGCAGCAACTCTTCCACTTTGTTTGGTATTCTGGCCGATATACAAGTTTCGGAAAGTAGACTCTATATCGGAATCGAGAAGCGCGAATTTTATGTTGCTCTTGTCACAATTCTCGATTATCTGCAGTAATTCTTCTTTATATATGGGAGCTGTAATTATTCCATCAGGTTTTTGGTCGAGAAGTGTATTGGCCTTGTCAGTAAAATCCAAGGTACTGTTGATCTCGAAATAGGAATACAAAAGTTCGATCTGATAATCCCTGTTTTCTTTCATGGCTTTTTCGATTCCCTGAGCCGGATAATACCAATAGGTATTTTTATCCACGGGTGTAGGGAACAAGACCCCTATTTTATATTCTTTTTTTGTAGCAAGAGAACTGGCGATCGAATTCGGAACATAGTTCAGCTCGTCAATGATCCTGAGCACTTTATCTTTAGTTTTTTTCGAAACTTGCCCGCGGTTATGTAATACCCTGTCAACCGTCCCAATGGAAACATTCGCTTTTTTGGCGATGTCTTTGATTCCCGCTCTACTCATTTTTAATCGAAATAAATTGTATTAAAATAGACGTTTTTATACTTTCGTGTACGTTAACGGAATTGTATGTCTAATCAAAATTTTAAAGAAAAAGTTGTAATAATAACGGGCGGCGGCGGAACACTAGGCGGCTCAATGGCTGAAGCATTTGCTGAAGCCGGGGCACATTTAGTGTTATTGGGTCGCAGAATCGAGGTTTTGGAACAGCAAAGGAAACTGTTGCTGGATAAATCTGAGGTCGAAATTCTGTGCCTGCCCTGTGATGTAACAGACAAACAACAGTTAATAACAGCCAGAGAAGAAATTCTTGATCGGTTCAATTCAATAGATATATTGATAAATGCAGCCGGTGGAAATTTAAAGGGCGCAACTATTGGTCCTGATCAGACTTTTCTGGATCTGGAGATACCGGACTTTGAAAAAGTGACCGACCTTAACCTTATGGGTACTTTATTACCCTGTATGGTATTCGGGGAAGTGATGGCAGAACAAAAGAGAGGTGCCATTTTGAATATCTCCTCTATGGCAGCAGACAGAGTGATCACCCGGGTGATCGGATATTCTGCATCAAAAGCTGCTGTAGAAAATTTAACCCGTTCGCTGGCCGTAGAACTTGCAAAAAAATTTGGCGACGGGTTAAGAGTAAATGCTTTAGCTCCGGGTTTTTTTATAGCTGAGCAGAATAAATCATTGTTGATCGACGAGAATGGGAAATATACCCAGCGTGGTAAAACCATTATTGAAAACACCCCGATGAATCGATTCGGTAGGAAGGAGGAGATTCAGGGTGCGGCACTTTTTTTATGCAGTGAGCAGGCCTCGTTCATAACAGGTACCGTACTTGAGGTGGATGGTGGCTTTAGCGCTTTTAGCGGTGTATGAAAATATAATAGAGGCTTAGGTCTCATAACTGGTAATTAAATGTTACTGAAATACTCGTTCGGTATAGGAGATCGGTTTGCCCGGCAGGGCAGGCATCAGCTCAGGGCTTTTACGGAAGCCGAAAAATCAGGGGTGATCATTACCCCGGTATGGAATAAATCACATCGGGAGCATACTACTGTTGGCTCCGCTCCGAAAGAAGTAATGGCAGAGGCTATTGCTGCCACAGAGGGGCTTGGCTGGCAACATAGTTATCTGGTCGATGCTGATCATATCAATTTGGATACGGTTAAAGAATTTATTCCTCATTCCAATTTCTTTACACTAGATGTGGGTAAATACATCGGGAAAAAGGCTGAAGAATCTGAGATAAGAAAATTCGTAGTTCATGTACGTACCAATTTTCTGGACGGACTAAACATCATCGGGGTATCTGAAGAATTTAACCTCAGTCTGAAATCAGTAAAAGAAGTAGCAAATAAGTTTCTGTATTCTATACAGAAAGCTGCAGAGATCTATAGTTTTATCAGAAAGAGTAAAGGAAATGATGATTTCTGTATTGAGATATCCATGGATGAGGTCGAATCCCCTCAAAGCAGAGTTGAATTGCTGCTCATATTAAAGATGATCTCTTATTATGGTATCCCGATAGACACCCTTGCACCGAAATTTGAAGGTCGCTTTAATAAGGGTATCGATTACGAAGGAGATCTTTCAGCGTTTGAAAAAGAGTTTGAGGATTTTCTTTTGATCATGGATTACGCAGCCGAGCAATTTGGTATGAATCCGGATCAAAAATTAAGTATTCATACCGGAAGTGATAAATTTTCACTTTATCCCATTATCAACAGGCTGATCAAGAAACATGATGCCGGTCTGCACCTAAAAACAGCCGGTACCACCTGGTTAGAAGAAGTGATTGGATTGGCTGAGGCCGAAGGGGCTGCTCTTGAGTTAATGAAGGAGATTTATATTGAAGCATTACACCGATTTGAAGAGTTAACCAGTCCCTATCTTACTGTTCTTAATATTAATAAAGAAAACCTGCCCGATAGTGATAAGGTCCGTTCCTGGTCGGGAAAATTATTTGCAGAGAGCATAAGGCACGATCAACAAAACCCTCTTTATAATTCCGACTTCAGGCAATTGATGCATACGGCATACAAAATTGCAGCAAAACACGGAGAGCGTTTCACCGACCTGTTAGATGAACATGAGGTCTTGGTTGGTGAACATGTATTCCAGAATATTTATAAACGTCACCTCACGCCATTATTTATCCAATAACATGGATTTTATACACCCGGATTTTCTACTACAGAACGAAACGGCAAAAGTTCTGTATCATAATTATGCAAAAGATCTGCCGATCATAGACTATCACTGCCATCTACCTGCAGAGGATATTGCAGTTGATAAAAACTTTGATAACATCACACAAATATGGCTATATGGAGACCACTACAAGTGGCGGGCCATGCGCACTTTTGGTATTGAGGAAAAATACATTACTGGTAATGCCACTGATAAAGAAAAGTTTCTAAAATGGGCAGAAACAGTGCCGGCGACCTTACGGAATCCTTTGTATCACTGGACTCATTTAGAGCTCAAAAGATATTTTGGTATCAACACGTTACTAAATCCGGATACCGCAGAAACTATTTACGAGCAAACCCGTGAGATGCTCCGATCAGGTGAGTTCAGTACTCAGAAGATGATCAGTTCCCATAAAGTAGAAGTGGTTTGCACTACTGATGATCCTATTCATGACCTGCGATATCATCAAAAGCTGCGATTATTAGATACCGAGTTTAAAATGTTGCCGGCTTTCAGACCTGATAAAGCCATGGATCTCTCCGATCCGGTAAGTTTCAATGAGTATGTGAGAAAACTGGAAAAGGTTTCTGAGGTAGAAATAATCAGTATAAGTACCTTTCTAAAAGCTTTACGTGAACGCCATGATTATTTCCACGCTTTGGGATGTAGGCTATCCGATCACGGGTTGAATTATATGGACGCTGTACCGTTCAAGAAGTCACAAACCAAGTATCTGTTTTCCAAAATACTTGAGGGAAAAGAATTAAAAGAAACTGAACAGGCGAAAGTAAGAAGCCACATTTTATATGAACTTGCATTGATGGACCCTGAAAAAGGATGGACTCAACAATTTCATCTGGGTGCATTGCGGAATAATAATCAACGATTAGCCCGAAAACTTGGTGCAGATGCGGGATTTGATTCGATCGGTGATTTTTCACAAGCCGAAAGAATGTCCGGGTTTTTGAATAAACTGGATAGTACTGATCAGCTGGCAAAAACCATTCTATATAATCTGAATCCGGCTGATAATGCCGTATTTGCTACCATGGCCGGGAACTTTAATGATGGAACGGTTCCGGGAAAGATACAGTGGGGAGCCGCATGGTGGTTTTTGGATCAGCTGGATGGAATGACAAAACAAATTAACACGCTATCGAATCTGGGGTTACTATCAGTGTTTGTAGGGATGTTAACCGATTCCAGAAGTTTTATGTCGTATCCAAGACATGAGTATTTCAGGCGGTTGCTGTGTAATATCATTGGTAATGATGTTAAGCTTGGTCATTTACCTGATGATGAAGCTTTACTCGGTAAATTGGTGCAGGATGTCTGTTATTACAATGCAAAAAACTACTTTAATTTTTAGATGAAAGGATTACTGTTTTTACTCACAATATCAGGGCTTTTTCTTGGGTGTTCTTCAGGAGATTCGCCAAAGATCCTGGTTGCGATCGGTGATTCGAACGGAGCGTCAGAACATGGTTGGGTAGTTCAGTTAACCGAACTTCGTAAGGATGATTCAATACTGAATTTTTCTGTACCCGGAAACACCATTGGCTTTGATAATCTTGGTCAGCATCGCCTTAATACATTGCGGAATATAGAAACCTATTTGGACTCTGCTTATTCTGCACATCAAAAGGTAGATATGTTCATCGTTTTACTGGGAACCAATGATTGTAAAGCAGTTTTTGATGACAGACAAGATGAAGTCGTGACAAACCTTGATTCTTTAATTACGAGTATACGCAATCTCGCGACGAGCAGATATTCAGATCATCCCGGTATTTTGATCGTAAGCCCGCCCCCATATGGCCCGGATTCTGTACTAATTGAAAAATATAAAGGAGGCGATGAGCGAGTGAGGGCATTGTTACCGGAATATGAGATTCTGGCAAAGCAGACGGATTCGCATTTTGCAGATGTTTACGAACCGCTAAAAAATGACTTCATGTCATACTCTTCCGATGGCGTTCACCTGTCGGCTGATGGTCAGATGATCATAGCTCAGGCTATTGATCAAAAGCTAAGAGAGATTCTACGTAATTAAGAATCATTCGTAGACTCTGAATGGAATATTGGCTGTTGCGGCATTAAAATTTCCATCAAAAATATAAACGAATAAGCGATATTCACCGGCTTCTTCTGGTGTGTTGAACGACACCGAGCCATCCGATTCTGCTGCAATGATCAGACCTTCGATTTCTCCCGGGCGGGTCTCGGCGTCACCACCTTGAGCATCCGATGTGCTTTCAGGCGTGATAACCCATTCATAGGTCAAGGGATCGCCATCCGGATCGATAGCAGTTACTTTTGCCAATCCCACTTTTCCAAGTTGTATCTGAACATTCTGGCCCGGCAATTTATCTTCGGCAGTAAATTCTGTAATTGCAGGTACCCGGTTATCCGGCCATTCACCTGACCAGACCTTAGTCATAGCATCAACACCGGCTAATTCTTCGCCGGTATCAAGAAATAACCCATGCCATGTACTTGTGCGTTCCTGTTTCTGTCCCCACAGGAACACATAAGAACCCAGACACTGGTCTTGCTGAGCTTCAATTACGTCTTCGTATCTGCTTTGATAGATCTCACCTTTTCTGGTACTGGTGGGTTCGATCGGGGCTCCCCAGGAGGTTTTTCCTACTTCCCAATGGCCATTTATTCCCCATTCAGTCACCACATAAGGTTTGGTCCATCCATACTGTTCAAGTCTGGACGGGAGGGAATTCAATCCGCCGTAGGAGTTTACTCCAAGTAAGTCTATGGCAGGAACTCTTTCCTTCAGGTAATTGATCTTTTCCTCATTTATTTCAGCAACAACAGTAAGTGTTGGGTGGTTAGGATCTTCTTCTTTGATCATTTCTGCTATGTCGTTAACCGCATCCCATACTTTCATATTCGTAGCGCTTAACTCCATTTCATTTCCCACGCCCCACATTAACAAGGCGGGATGATCTTTGAGTTGTTTAACAGATTCCCTGAAGCTTTCAAGTTGCTGTTGTACGGCAGCATCATCGTCATAATCAAAACCATGTCGTTCGTGGCCTACCCAAAGTCCCATCGTAACCATTATGCCATTCTTATAAGCATCATCTAGTATTGACTGAGCATTATCAACCCCCCAGGTTCTTATTGAATTGCCACCATATGCAGCAAGGGTATCGAGCCGGTCTCTTCCACCGGCTCCTTTAATGTAGAAGGGTTCGTCATTTACAATCAGTTGAAACGCACCATCCTGTTCTTCAACGAAAACGACAGATGGTCCGTCGGGTTCGGAACCATTGCCGGACGATTTACATCCCGAGATCATAATAACAGACAAAAAAACGAGTAGTGTATAAGTGCTTCTTGAAGAAATCATGGTGATGTAGTATTAACCCAAAATTGATAAAAGTATGAGGGGAATTATTCCGGAAATCCATGCAAATTTATGCAAAGAAATTGACCGGATTGTGAAAATCAGGCAGACTCTCTTTCAACTAACTTAACAGGGATCAGATTCATCGTGCTCCTGTTTGTGTGTTGTTTAGCTATGATGTTCTTCAGAGTTTTTATGGATTCCATTCCCAGCATTTTAAAATCTGTATCGATAGTAGTGATGGCGGGAAATGTTTCCTCACAAACCGGGCTGTTATCGTAAGAGATAATAGCTACATCATCAGGTATAGATACGTTTTTGAGTTTTGCAGCCTCCATAAAACCTTTACACATGGTGTCATTACAAGCGAATATAGCCTCCGGTTTTTTATCCAGTTCGTAGTAGGCATTAAAAGCATCAGCTCCACTTTTAAAGGTAAAGTTTCCCTCTGCTTCCCAGATCAGTTCCCTGCCACTTAACTCAAGATGATCTTTGAACCCATTGTATCGGAACCTTGCTTCTGCTTTAATGAACGGGCCTTTAATAACGCCAAATGAGTTATATCCTTTGTTCATCAGGTATTCAGCTGCTATATGTCCGCCGCTATATCCATCAAAAGTTATTGTAGGAAAAACCGGGCTTTGTATTAGAGCATTAGAGATTATGGGGATTTCAATATTCAGCCCGTTCAATAATTCTTTATAATCCGTTTGAGTCATTTCGGGTAGAAACAGGCAAACCCCATCTATCAATTGGTTATCCAGCTCATTTATGGTAGATATCAGGTTGTCTGAATGGTCAGAAACATCGATCAAAGATAGTTGAACGGAAGATTCGCGGGCGGCTCTGATTAAGCCATGGAAAAAGGAGGCAAAGAAAATATTATCCATGAAATTGGTAACCAATGCGATATGCAGGGTACCGTTTGAATAGATCGGGATCTTAGATTTAGCAAATGGATACTTAAGATTTTCTGCAATCTTGAGAATTTTCTTTTGAACATCAGTGCTGATTGTACCGCTTCCATTCAACACTCTGGAAACAGTTGAAATGGAATAACCAGACTCGCTGGCAATATCTTTCAGGGTTACTTTCATTTACCTAAATAGTAATTCTAATCTTAATAATTACAGGTAATTATGATCTGATTTTAGTGATCGAAAATGCCAATAACTTCCCCATAATTTTTAAATGCTTTTCAAACTTCCGCATTAAAAAATTCAGAAATATCCCTTGTATGTAAGGCATCAAAAGCACCGAGACTAATGTAACTTTTTTATGGCTAATGCAAAATTTGCAGAAAAAAATAATTAGTGAAGGCTAAAACGCACAGGATATGGGTGAATTTAGCAAATAAATTATAGCAAATCAGGATGGTTGCTCATTTTAATGAGGGTATAAAATTAATTAAATCAGTATGATGAATTAATGATTCAGGGTGTTATAATAAGTTTATGCAAAAAACGGCAAATTTATTTCTGATGTTTGAATTGTTCTTACTTTAAAACTACATTGCTTTCGCTTCTAGGGAAGCGCTTCCTTTAATCTTAACTAAACAATACGATTATGAAATTTGCTACAAATTGGAGCAAGTGGATGTTAACATTCGCAATGCTCTTGTTGGTGCCGGGTCTGGTAATGGCACAGGATGAAGATCCCCTACCAGAATTCGGAGATAACAGAATATTATTTGTTGACGGACCTAACCTAACCACTGCACAAATCGACGGATCTTTTGTAGAAGATGTTGTCGAAGCAGGAAACATCGTTCACCGTATTTCTGGCGGTGCATGGTTCTCTAACGGATATAAATTTGATGGAAACGGCGGAACCGGTTTTGACTTTACTCAAAATATGGCTGATGTAGATACCGTGTATTTCAGATTACGGATCAATCCGGAAGATGTGGATAATGCAGACGGATCACTTCGTAAAACCAGCTACATTGTACTTGCCGATAAATCTGACGGAACCAAGTATGACATGTCTTGGGGTATTCGCTGGAAATTCCCGGATGATGCGTATGATAACGCGTGGCATGAGTATGCGATCCCGCTACCTAAAACTCATATTGCTGCACATGATTCTGCTTTAAAAGGACTGGATCTGGATGGAAATCCACTGCCGGCAGATGAGATGTATAATAATGACCTGCAGAAGCAATGGGAATTTTATTATGCATGGAACCCGGAAGAATTTTACAGTGTAGATCCTAACGATTCTACGTTAGGTGCCGATCCTGAATGGGATAAATTTGGCCGTATGTATATCAGTTTAGGTAATGATATTTCCGGCGCTTTCCATCTCGATGATGTATACATCGGATCTAAAGCAGCGGTTGATCTTTCCGTAACCGCATCGTTACCGGATACCCCTGAAGCAGTTACTGCCACCACAGTAGGCGACAGTGTTTCCGTTACCTGGACTCATAACGCAGCTACAAACATTTTCAGCTACGATGTGTATTACAGTGGCGAGCCGATCACCTCTCTTGAAGGTGGCGCAGCGAACTATCTGGGTAGTGTGAAAAACATGGAAGAATTACAATTGGGTCACAAAGTAAAATCTCCACACCCAGGTGATGCGACTCATGATTACTATTATGCACTTACACCGGTTACTCAGTTTGGTATTGGTGATCTGGGAACTTTCACTACTACTTCAACGGCTGCTTCCGGCGAAATTCAGCCTTACATCTTTGAATTAACTCCGGAGCAGGAAGCCGCTATTCTTGGCGATCTTGATAATGGTGAAATTACCGGTGCAGGCTGGCCTGTGGACGATTTTGATCCATTTATGCTTATTGGTGAAGACGGATGGGATGATGGCGGAACCTATAGTGGAGAAATGGATGGTTCTGCTAAGATCTGGGTAGCATTTGGTCGTTCTGATGAGCTTACAACCATGTACATGTACGTGGAAGCCTATGATGATGATGTGTATGGTGGTGGAGCTTCTAATCCTGCAGGATCTTGGGGAACTACCATTTATCCAAATCCGAATTTAACTCAAACAACCTGGATCCCGGGTGTTGAGGATTTCGATCCTGATGTTGAGTGGAACTACTACCTGAAAGATCAGATCAAATTCAGTTTTGGTACTTATGGTGTAAATTATGTAACCGGTTCTGGTCACGAAGCCAGAATGCGTGGTGCCGAACCAGATTATTTCATGGCTCTGCAGCCAAAGATCGATAGCGGTAACGATCCGATCGTACCGATTCCTGATGGTATGCTTACTCGTCTGGCGGTAACAGAACCAAATACTGATGATCCGGAAGTTGATTACAATATGTTGTACTACAGCAGTAATCACCTGTTTACTTATTCATCATTATATGAAAACATGTTTGCTGACGACGATACAACCAGAATTGGCTGGAAAGCATTGATCGCTTTTGATGCAAACGATCTGTTAGTAGCATTAGATGAAAATGATAATCCTTTAGATACTCCTCTTACTTTACCTGCTCAGGATGAGATCAAATACATCCCATTCATGATCGAGTTTGTTGATAAGGATGGTGGCGACTCAGGAAACTGGTGGGAAATTTCTTCACATACTTTCCGTGCTCCTACCGGACTCGGTGAAGTTGATATGTTCGACAGTAATGATAACCTGATCGGGCAAGGGGTAGCAGCAATGGCGGGTTTAAATGTATCCACCTCTGCAGAATATGTAGCTGAAACTCCGAGCAGCTTTAAACTGGATCAGAACTATCCGAATCCATTTAACCCTGCAACAAATATTTCATTCACATTACCAAAAGCAAGTAATGTAATGTTGAGTGTATACAATGTACTTGGCCAGAAAGTAGCCACGATCATAGACAATCAAGCATATCAGGCCGGCAGCCACCGCGTAAGATTCGACGCGTCTGCATTGAGCTCTGGTCTGTATATCTATAAGATCGAAGCCGGCTCTTTTGTTAATGCCAAGAAAATGATGCTGATCAAATAAACAATCGTAGAATCAACAATCACGAGAAGGCGTCTGATCACGCCTTCTCTTTTTACAATTACCACCCTAAGTAGTCAAAATTCGAGATGCTACACTATCGAAAGTACCTGCTGGTTCTAACAGTCCTTCTCATCCCTATGTTTGCATATGCCCAGAACAAAGGGAAAATCTCCGGAAAAATAACAGACGATACCGGAGAACCATTGCCCGGTGTTCAAATTGTAATTGATGGAACTACACGTGGCACCATTTCTGAAGTAGATGGATTTTATAGTCTGTTACATGTAGATCCGGGTGTGTATACACTGGTGTTTAAATTTCTTGGATTTGCAGAAGTGCAGGTTGAGAATGTAGAAGTACAAATTGACCGTACCACAACTATTGATGTTACCATGAAGGAGGCTGTGATCGAAGGGGAGGAAATTGTGATCACGTCAGAGCGCCCGGTAGTAGAGAAAGACAGAACCACAACCACTTCTTATGTAAGCTCAGCAGAAATTGAAGAACTCCCCATACAATCGGTTTCAGATATTGTAAACCTGCAGGCCGGTGTTGTAGACGGTCACTTTCGGGGGGGTAGAATTGGTGAGGTAGCTTACGTTGTAAATGGGGTGCCTATCAATAATGCGTATAACAGTACCGCCGGTTTTGAGGTTGAACAGAATATGGTGTCGAGCCTCGAAGTGATTAGTGGAGTATTTAATGCAGAATATGGTCAGGCGATGTCAGGAGTAGTAAATATTGTTACTAAAGATGTACCTGACAAATGGAGTTTTGATACTAAAAATTTTGTGAGAGCTATCGCCAGTACCCGGGAACTCCCATTTTTGACCCGACAGGCAGACCCGGGAGAAAACCTGTCGTACCTGGATTTTAAAACTGAGAATGTTCCCTACTACGAAATAGCCGGGATACCTAATCAGCTGGATTTTCAAATAAATGGTGGCGGGCCAATCCTGAGAGATAAGTTAGGAATTCAGTTTACCGGCAGGTATGTTAATGACAAGGGCCACTTATTTGGTCGGGATCTTTTCAGTCCCAGAGATTCCTCGCTTTATATCAATCAGACTCCTCCCGGGGGTTATACCGATGTAAATAATCCGGAAAATGATTGGGTGATCGAATCCACTGGAAGTGGTGATTTTGTTCCAATGAATTATGTAGAACGATATTCTTTGAACAGCTCACTGATCTACAATATCAATTCAACCTTTAAACTGGATTATAATTTATTCTATCAGTTTGGTGAGGGAAGAAATTACAATCATCAGAAGAAATATGTGCCTACCGGGGTAAACCGATACCTGTTCGATAACCAGACTCATATTGTGGGATTAAGAGCGACGATCAGTCCGCAAACCTTTGCGAATTTGTCATACAGTTATCTCCGTTCTGAGGGTGAAAGCAAATTATATGATGAGATCCTCGACTCCCGTCTGGGGCATACCGATCTGAATAATCTGGAAGGACTTTTTGCTTTCGATCTGGGTGGGAATAACTTGTACTACTCAAACAATGTTACCCAAACTCATACAGTAGTTGGTAGTATTACGAGTCAGGTTGACCGGATAAATCAGGTAAAAGCCGGTTTTCAGGTTCGTATGCATGAGGTTGATACCGAGGGTTACGGGATCCTTATTGATGCTACCACGGGATTTCAACCTATAGCAAATACTGAAAATGAAGCAGCAAGAACCGATCTGAATGCAAACCCAATTGAGTTTGCAGCCTACATTCAGGATAAGATCGAGTTGAATAATATCATCATTAATGCCGGTATCCGCATGGATTATTTCGATCCGGATTTTATGGTGCCGGTATACTGGTATTTAGCGGATGATCTGGTAGTAGAAAATCCTGATTCACCCGGAGATAGTCTTTCAAATCGGGTGGATGCCAGTAATAAGTTCCAGATCAGTCCAAGAGTGGGTATTGCTTTCCCGATCTCCGAAACCGGAGTAGTACGTTTTTCATACGGTATGTTCTTTCAGATCCCATCGTTCAACAGTATCTATAGTAACCCGAATTATTATGTGGCACCGGGAGCTGAATCGGCTAGTTTCGGAAATCCTGATATTGATCCACAACAGACCACTACCTTTGAGATTGGTTTACAGCAAGGGTTAACCGATGATATCGGGTTAGAATTAACCATGTTTACCAAAGATATCAGAAAGCTGAACGCGACCATTATTGAATTTAATCCAACCAGTACCGGATACCTGTACCGACCGGAGAACAGAGATTACGGAACAGTTCGCGGTGTTACCCTTTCCTTATATCAACGACCAAGAGGAGCGATCCGGTGGAATCTGGATTATACTCTTCAATTTGCCGATGGTAGCGCATTCCTTTCCGGAGATAGCTACGAACGTCAACGAGCCGGGCTGGAAGATATCAACACGCTGGCAAGGCTGGGCTGGGATCGAAGACATGTGTTGAATAGCGTGATCACGTATCAACCATCGAAAGCATTATCGGTTACCATGGTTAATAAACTCAACAGTGGTCGGCCTTATACCTCTTCCCGGTCAAGGATTACATCCTACATTCCAAATAATGAAGATGCTCCAACCACCTTCGTAACCGATCTGAGAATGTATTACACCTTGCCATGGAGGCGAGCTCAATTGATCCTTCAAGTCGATAACCTGTTTGATGCCAAAGCTCCGGTTAGTGTGTATTCAGATTCGGGAACTCCGGATTATACCATTCAACAATTTGATGCGGCTAAAGGTAGCGTAGGCGGTTTGAATACGCTTGATGACTATTATTACCGTCCACAGTACTATTCGGCCCCACGAAGTGTAAGTCTGGGTTTTAAAATAGATCTGTAATTGAAAATGGTAAATGCCAAGTAGATTAAACCATTACATATTAATTCTATTCATGTTCATCCCATTCACAAAGGCCAATTCTCAGACTACGATTCCCTATGATTATAAGGGAAACTATAACTGGGTGGCGCGAGGTGTGATGGATGGTAATCTGGTAGAGACCAACTACCGGAATCATGGTGAACTGGCCCGTTGGCAGGATATCCCTTCGGCAGTCTGGCCAAGAACAATAGGTGGAAAGCATAGTGATGGGACCGCACTTGCCATTGCAGGAAGAGTACCTGCGTACAGGCCGGCCAACTATTATGGAAATAATATTGGTGATACCGTAGTAACTCCGGTTGCCATTAATTTCCGTACCGCAGGGGTGCGCAGATCTCCTACCACCGGCGAGTTATGGACATTTCTTCCCTTGAATAATTTTCTGAATCCGGATCGAAGAAATCCGGTGACCGGACGCTTTGAACGAATTCCTGCCATAAGTGACGATAACAGCAGCTGGCCGGATTTCTGGCCCGATAAACTGGATAATCCGGACGATCCGGGTTGGTCGGGATACTGGAATGGATGGTTTGGAAAAGGAGTCTTTAATGCAGATCTGGAATCGTTTTACGTGATCGATGATCTGAGCAATAAAGGATATCAGATCGATAAAATAAATGACGAACCATTTAGCGAATATGGGATCTATTATGCAGACCCGGCTGATTCTTCTATCGGAGGGTTGGGACTTCAGGTAGAAGTGCGACTATTACAATGGGCCAATGTACTTGCAGAGGACGTGATGTTTATGCTGTATCGCATCAACAATGTGGGGGGTACCAATCATGAGGAGCTCTATTTTACTCATATGACCGATTACGGTCTTGGTACGGATAATAATGACGACAATGCTTCCTTCGATCCACAATTGGATGTTGCTTACGGATGGGATAGCAACGGAATTGGGGTTCGTTCAACAGGTGGTGAATATGCTGTTGGGGTGATGGGATTTGCCTTTTTGGAAAGTCCGGCGCAACCGTTTGATATGCTGGATAATGATGAGGATGGGTTCACCGATGAACGGCGCGATTCCGGAGCCGGGATTTTGATCGAAGGACAGGCCAATATCCGTAATTACATGGAGTCTAATTATAACATCGAAGATTTTGAAAGGGTTTACGGTCCCATCGAAGAACTGGAAGCCTATAAGGCCGGTCGCTGGTGGACGGGTGATGAGAATGCCAATTGGATCAGTTATGTAGATGAAAATGATAATGGAAAACCGGACGAGGGAGAATTCCTGAACGACGACTCCGGCATCGACGGATTAACCCCCAACGATTTTGGATATGTAGCCCCGGATTTCGGAGAGGCGGATGGGATCCCTCAGGACGGGGAACGTGATTTTGATCGTACCGATATTCCCGAATCCGATCAGATCGGGTTGAGAGGATTTGATCTGGGAGTGCGTCCTAATTACGAAAACATCGTGATCAAGGAAGATCATCTGATCTGGCAGAAGATCATGGAAAATGAATTTGAATTAGGGCAGGAACCACCCGAGCAATATCTATCTCAAAATGAGCCGTTTCTACTGTTTTTATCCGGTCCGGTGACTTTACCTCCGGGATTTAGTGATTATTTTAGTTTAGCGTGGGTATTTGGTGAAACAGGAGATAACAGAACAGATGCCCGGGCGGTTGCCGAAGACTTTTTCAAGAACCGGATCACCGTACAAAATATTTACGATGCTAACTATAACTTTGCACAGCCGCCATTAACTCCGACACTTTCAGCGGTTGAAGGGGATGGAAAAGTGGTGCTTGGATGGGATTCAGTATCCATACGAAGCTTTGACCGGTTTGTACAAGAATACGATTTTGAAGGCTATAAACTCTATCGTGGCACCGATCCGCTTCTTTTTGATGTGAAGACCATCACCGATGTGGACGGCACCCCGACCTTCTACGAGCCGATCGCACAGTTCGATCTGGAGGATGGCATCAAAGGCACCGTTCCGGTTCTGGAAACCACCGCTATCTTTGATCTGGGAGACGACACCGGACTGCAATTCTTCTATGTGGATGAGGATGTGACCAACGGTGTAACCTATTATTACGCGTTGAATGCTTATGATTACGGATCAACAGACTCATTGGGGATATCGCAGATCGATCCGCAGGAAACGGTATTCAATATTGGTGTGGATGCCTACTACAATGTGACCGGTACTTCTGTAAATGCAAAGGTAGTTGTGCCACACTCTCAACCAGCAGGTTTTGTAAGTAGCGGTACCGAGGATGATCTGAGCAGGATCACATCCGGTTTTGGTACCGGCTCCATGTCCATAGAGATCGTGGATGAGCAGGAAGTTCGCTACGGAGATACCTATCGGGTGATCTTCGGAGACAGCGCCGAGACCCGGTTCAGTCCTAAATATTATGCGACCAGCCATTATTCCCTGATCAATATCTCCACGCTGGATACGCTGTTCGATCAGCGACCGATGGAAGAATCCACGCCGGTGGAAGAAGGCTTCATCATGCAGTTCCAGAACGATGAGACTATCGGCTACGACTTTGATCACATAGGCTGGGTGGGCAATTACGGGGAGGACAATGAGATGTTCAATCAGGATCCGCGGGAAGTGGATGGCTATTCCACCACATGGATCACCACGATCTTTACCGACGACTCCCCGAACGGAGAGTTGGTGCCGGACAACTACGAACTGCGCTGGGCGGATGAGGATATCTATTATCCGCCGCGGTTCCAGACGAGTATTTACCTGCGGGATTCGATCAATGTGGTGGGATATAATCTGGCCACGGGCGAGGAGACGGAGTTATTGATCCTGGACCGAAATGAGAATGGAGAGTTTGATGTAGCCGATGAGCTGGTGATCATGGAGCAGAAGGGAGCGATCCGGACCTTGCGCCATCATCTGCGGTTCCGGGTGCCGTCGGGAGCTCAGAATGTAGCCCCGGGAGATGGAGAGGTATTCCGTATCTCGAACAGCAAGCCGTTTGCGGAGGATGATTTTTTCCAGTTCACCTTGTCGGGCTCGAGGATAGATACGGATCTGGCCAAAGAAGAGCTGGAGAATGTGGCAGTAGTACCTAATCCCTATTTAGGATATTCCATATTCGAGCCAAAATTAAGTGAAGCAACCTCTGGAAGAGGCGAAAGAGTCGTTCAGTTTGTAGGATTACCGGAGAAGTGCACCATCCGGATATTCAACGTAAGGGGAGAATTGATCCAGACATTGGAGCATGATGCTATGGGCACGAATCAGGGTTCTATGGAATGGGATCTGCGAACCAGAGACGGACTTGATCTGGCATTTGGAGTCTACGTGTATCACGTGGAAGCGCCGGGTGTGGGAGAGAAAGTCGGAAAATTAGCCATTGTTAAATAGGAGCCATTGAGATGAACAGATCGGTTGGTTGCTATCGAAAAGATTTAAAAATAAAGCCGGTAATCCGGATAGAATTAGATACCTAATTATAAAAATTTTGATAAATGCTTAGTAAAACAAATATATATCTGCTATTGGTATTTATATTACTTCCATTTTCTAAAGGGATTTCTCAAACCACGATCCCGGACGATTACAAGGGAAATTACAACTGGGTAGCCCGGGGTGTGATGGATGGAAACCTGATCGAGACCAATTACCGGAATCATGGTGAACTGGCCCGGTGGCAGGATATTCCACAGGCCGTCTGGCCTCGTACCATTGGCGGTAGTCATAGCGATGGTACAGCATTGGTGATAGCAGGGAGAGTACCTGCAGTAAGACCTGCTAAATACTACCAGTTCCCGGGTGATACCACAGTAACTCCGGTTGCCATTAATTTCCGGACCGCGGGGGTACGCAGATCTCCCACCACCGGCGAGTTATGGACCTTCTTACCACTCAACGGATTTATGAATAATAACCGACGGAATCCGGTGACCGGACGATTTGAAAATATTCCGGCGATTAGCGACGATAACAGCAGCTGGCCGGATTTCTGGCCCGATAAACTGGATAATCCGGACGATCCGGGTTGGACTGGATACTGGAATGGGTACTTCGGAAAAGGAGTCTTTAATGCCGATCTGGAATCATTTTACGTGATCGATGATCTGAGCAATAAAGGATACAACATTGATAAAGAAAACGATGAGCCATTCAGTCCGTTCGGAATTTATTATGCGGATCCGGCAGACTCAACCATTGGAGGGATGGGACTTCAGGTTGAAGTACGGCTATTGCAATGGGCCAACGTACTTGCAGAAGATGTGATGTTTATGCTGTATCGCATCAACAATGTGGGAGGTACGTCACATGACAGTCTCTATTTTACTCATATGACCGATTACGGTTTGGGGAGTGATGAAAATGATGATAACGCCTCTTTCGATCCACAGTTAGATATTGCATATGGTTGGGATTCTGATGGAGTTGGAACCAGAGATACGGGTGGAGAATTTCAAGTTGGTTATATGGGATTTGCCTTTTTGGAAAGTCCGGCGCAACCATTCGATATGCTGGATAATGATGAGGATGGGATCACTGATGAACGGCGTGATTCCGGAGCCGGGATTCTGATCGAAGGGCAGGCCAATATTCGTAGTTATATGGAATCTAATTACGATATGATAAATTTTGAGAGGGTATTTGGTCCCATCGAAGACCTGCCGGCTTATCAAAGAGGGTATTGGTGGACCGGTGATGAAAATGCAAACTGGACTACCTATGTAGATGCTAATAATAACGGCCAGCCGGATGAAGGCGAGTTCCTGAACGACGACTCCGGGATAGACGGGTTAACTCCCAACGATTTTGGATATGTAGCCCCGGATTTCGGTGAGGCAGATGGGATCCCTCAGGCAGGGGAACGAAATTTTGATCGTACCGACATTCCCGAATCCGATCAGATCGGATTGAGAGGATTTGATCTGGGTATCAGAGCAAATTATGAGAATGTGATTCTGCACGAAGATCATCTGATCTGGCAGAAGATCATGGAAAATGAATTTGAATTAGGTTCAGAACCACCAACAGAAAGTTTATCAGAGAATGAACCGTTTCTGTTGTTCTTGTCCGGTCCGGTTACACTTCCGCCACATGTGAGCGATTACTTCTCTCTGGCCTGGATCTTTGGAACTGACCGCGATGATTTCTTTAAGAACCGGATCACCGTACAAAATATTTACGATGCCAACTATAACTTTGCACAGCCGCCGTTAACTCCAACGCTGTCGGCAGTACCGGCAGACGGAAAAGTAGTTTTGGGCTGGGATTCAGTTTCTATCGGTAGCTTCGACCGGTTTATTCAGGATTATGATTTCGAGGGCTATAAACTGTATCGTGGTACGGATCCACTTCTTTTTGACGTGAAGACCATCACCGATGTGGACGGCACCCCGACCTTCTACGAGCCGATCGCACAGTTCGATCTGGTGGATGGCATCAAAGGCACCGTTCCGGTTCTGGAAACCACCGCTATCTTTGATCTTGGAGACGACACCGGACTGCAATTCTTCTATGTGGATGAGGATGTGACCAACGGGATCAATTATTACTATGCCATTAATGCGTACGATTTTGGAGTGATCGATTCTAACGGAGTTACAGAGATCGATCCGCAGGAAACGGTATTCAATATTGGGGTGGATGCTTACTACAATGTGACCGGTACTTCTGTAAATGCCAAAGTGGTGGAACCAAGATCAAGTCCGGCCGGATTTATTACCAGCGGCACCGAGGATGATCTGAGTCGGATCACATCCGGTTTTGGTACCGGCTCTATGTCCATAGAGATCGTGGATGAGCAGGAAGTTCGCTACGGAGATACCTATCGGGTGATCTTCGGAGACAGCGCCGAGACCCGGTTCAGCCCTAAATATTATGCGACCAGCCATTATTCCCTGATCAATATCTCCACGCTGGATACGCTGTTCGATCAGCGACCGATGGAAGAGTCCACGCCGGTGGAAGAAGGCTTCATCATGCAGTTCCAGAACGATGAGACCATCGGCTACGACTTTGATCACATAGGCTGGGTTGGCAATTACGGGGAGGATAACGAGATGTTCAACCAGGATCCGCGGGAAGTGGATGGCTATTCCACGACATGGATCACCACGATCTTTACCGACGACTCCCCGAACGGAGAGTTGGTGCCGGACAACTACGAACTGCGCTGGGCGGATGAGGATATCTACTATCCGCCGCGGTTTCAGACGAGTATTTACCTGCGGGATTCGATCAATGTGGTGGGGTATAATC
>MDTG01186323.1_pt1 | contig 54864 bp, 48 predicted proteins | sample 811421 | NCBI WGS metagenome assembly MDTG01 (sample SAMN05326645, study PRJNA326480) | marine metagenome | isolation source: seawater | place: Pacific Ocean: South East | collected 2011
CAAGAGATTGAGGACTCACGCATCCACGGCGGACAACGGGTCATCGAGCAGATACACGTCAGCACGAGAGTACGTGGCGCGCGCAAGCGCCACGCGCTGCTGCTGGCCGCCGGAGAGCTGGCGCGGCTTGCGGTCGGCGAGATGGCCGAGCTGCACCGTCTCCAGCGCGTCGCGCACCTTTTCCGCCTGCTCCTCGCGGCTGCCGATCTTGCGCATGCGCAAGGGGAAGCGAACGTTTTCCGATACCGAGAGATGCGGCAGGAGCGCATAGGACTGGAACATCATCGCGATGTCGCGCTTTTCCGGCGGAAGCTCCGTCACGTCGCGGCCGGCGATCTCCACCGTGCCGCTGGTGACGCCTTCCAGGCCGGCGACGATGCGCAGCAAGGTGGTCTTGCCGCAGCCCGAGGCGCCCAGCAGGCTGATGAATTCGCCCGAGGCGATGTCGAGCGTGATCCCGTGGAGAACCTCGACCTGGCCGAAGGACTTCTTGATCTGTGTGAGACGGACATCAGCCATGGGTCAGGCACTCGCGAATTTCTGGACACCGAGCAGGCGGTCGATAACCAGGATCAAGGTGATGGTGAGGGCGATCATGATGGTGGAGACAGCGGCGACCGAGGGGTCGGGGCTGAACTCGAGCTGGCCATAGATCTGCACCGGCAAGGTGGTGAGACCGGGCTTGCGCAGGAAGAGCGCCAGCACCGCCTCGTCGAAGGAGATGTTGAAGGCGAAGAAGGCGCCGGCGATCAGGCCGGGGCGACACTGCGGCACGACCACCAGCCAGAGCCGCTGCAGGCGGCTTGCGCCCATGGTCTGCGCCGCCTCTTCCAGGAAGGGATCGGATTCCGACAGCACGGCCAGCGTGGTGCGCACCACGTAGGGGATGGTGATCACCGTGTGGCTCAGCCACAGCGTGACGATGGAGACGGGACCGAAGATCGCGCTCCACAGCATCAGCATGCCGATGGCGTAGATGATCGTCGGCAGCACCAGCGGCGACAGGAAGAAGGTCGCCAGCGCACCGGAAAACGGCAGCTTGCGCCGGTGCAGGGCAATCGCCGCCGCGCCGCCGACGAAGGTCGCCGTCAGCGTGACCAGGATCGCCACCCGCAGGCTGATCCAGGCGGCCCCGACATAGGCGTCGGACCCCAGCACCTCCTCATACCAGCGCAGCGAGAAGCCGGACGGCGGGAAGGCGATGAACTGGCTTTCGGAGACCGACACGCCGACGACCACGACCAGCGGCGCCAGCAGGAAGATCGCCGTGAACACCACGAACGCCATTGTGGCGATGCGCATCGGCGTCGAGATGGATTTAACCATTGGACCGACCTCCGGCGAGACGGGCGTAAGGCACGAGGATGAGCAGGATGCCGACGAAGAGGATCACCGCCTGGGCGGCCGCGAAGGGCCAGTCGAGCGTCTGCGTCACCGAGCGGTAGATGGAGGCCGCCAGCACCTGGATGCGCGACCCGCCGAGCAGGTTCGGCGTCACGAAGGAGCTTGCCGAGAGTGTGAAGACCAGCAGCGAGCCGGCGATGATGCCGGGAACCGCCAGCGGCAGAACCACGGTGCGCAGCGACTGGAGGAAGGTACACCCCATGGTGCGCGCGGCCTCTTCCAGCCGCGGATCGATGCGGGTGACAATGCCCAGGATCGACAGGGTCATGAATGGCAGGAGCACCTGCACCATGCCGATGACGATGGCCGTCTCGGTCTGCATGATCGCGAAATTGCGGCCGACGAGGCCCATGTCGCGCAGCATCTCGGGGATCAGCCCGGAGCGCGACAGAAGCACCATCCAGCCGAAGGTGCGCACCACGACGCTGGTCATCAGCGGCAGGATGACGAGTACGATCAGCCACAGCCGCAGCCGGGGGCCGACGCGCGCCATGATATAGGCAAGCGGAAAGCCGATGGCCGCGCAGATCACGGTGATCAGGATCGATAGGCGCACCGTGCGCCACAGCACGCCGAGATAATAGGGGTCACCCAGGAAGCGGGTGAAATGGGCCAGCGTCGGCCCGTCATCGCCGGACACCGACAGGATCAGCATCTGGGTGATGGGGACGAAGAACGCCAAGGCCAGCAAAGCCAGGCCAGGCAAGACCAGCAGCGTGTTTTCCGCGCGATCGTTCATCGGGATCCCTTGCCTTGCGCCGGCTCGCGCCGGACGGTCGTTGAAAAGGCGACCGCCGCGCGGCGATGCTGCCACGCGGCGGTGCGGTGTCGTGTTGGCTTAGCGGGCGATGGTCCGGTTCCAGGCGTCGACCCACTCCGACCGCTTCGCTTCGATCACGGTCGGATCGAAGCGCAGCAGGCCGGCCACGGCGGCCTCGCCATAGGCGACGTCTGCAGCGACTTCATCGGACAGCTCGACCGTCTTGTTGGTCGGCGAGTAGCGCAGCTCGCCGGCGAAGCACTCCTGCGCCTCGCGCGAGATCGACATGTCGATGAACTTCAGCGCCAGCTCCTGGTTGTCGCGACCGGCGACGAGGTTGGCGGTGATGAAGCTCGCCGGCGTGCCTTCCTCGCCCTGCACGAAGGCGGACGGCAGGCCGGCCTTGCGCAGCGTGAAGGCATAATCGGAGGCATAGGGCGCGACCCAGGCGTCGTTCTGGGCGAATTCCTGCTGGATCTCCGGCGAGGTGTTCACGACGATGGCGCCATTGTCGAGCAGCTCGGTCACGGCATCGAGACCCGGCTGGATGTCGTCCAGCGTGCCCCCGCGCACCTTGTTGAGCATCAGGAAGCCGAGCATCCCGTAGCCGTTGGAGATATCGGTCAGCACGATGTGATCGGCATAGGCCTTGTCGAAGAGATCGGCCCATTTGGTCGGCTTGCTGGGGGCGGTCTCGGCATTGTAGACGAGGCCGATGGCGGCGATCGAATAGGCCGGACCCTCGCCTGCGGCAAGATTCGTCTTGGCGATGTCGTAGAGGTTTTCCGCGTTCGACAGGCTGGCCGGATCGATCGGCGACAGCAGGCCTTCCTTGGCGCCGACGATCTCCTGGCCGCCGGAGAAGTGGATGACGTCGAACTGCGGCGCGTCCTTCTGGGCGCGGAGCTGGGCGAAAGCGTCCGCGGAATAGGCGGTCACGATCTGGACGGTCGCGCCGGTTTCCTTCTCGAACGGATCGATGATGCACTGACGGTGCGCTTTTTCGTAGGCGCCGCCGAAGGAATTGATCGTGATGGTCTCGCCAGCGGCGAGCGCGCTGGTGGCCATCAGCGCCGCGATGCCGGAGGCGGCAAATGTCGTAATCACCTTCATGGCAGAGGTCCTCTCTGGGTTTTTCTTGCAGTCGGGACGGATGCGGCCCGGCACAGTCGGGCCGCATCCGACGGGAATTACACGAGGCGACCGAGTTCGATCGTCTTCATGCCTTCCTTGCGGATCAGTTTGCACTGCTCGGCGATGGCGTCGAGGCCTTCGGTCATCCGGGCAAAATAGGTGCAAGGGATCCAGCCGGTGGGGCCAAACGTGCGACCGCCAACGCCATAGAACATGCCGATTTCCCAGAACTCGTCGGGATCGATCTTGAAGAAGTTCTTCGGCTGGTAGAACCACAGCATGTCGCCGGGCTCGGGGTAGACGGTCTGGTTTTCCGGCGGAAGGGTCGTCGGGTCGAACGTGCGGGCGCTTTCGGGCAGTCCCATCATGATTTCCGGACCCGAGAAGATCGCGTGGCTGGCCGGAACCTGGATCGGGGTTTCAAGCGCCCCCCAGATCGCCTTGCAGGTCTCCGGGGCGTTTTCCCAATAAAGGGAAATGATCCCCTGGACGCCAGACTCGAGGAATTTCAGATAAAGCTTCTTGTCTGTCATAGCACCTTCACCGTTATCAGATACCAGCATTTCAGGGCATCCGCGGCGATGTGTCCAATTCGAATGCAGAATTCGAGAGATAGATTTTTTTTATCGAGACGGCGGATTGCTCAGCGCATTGCCGCGCGCGCGGCCTGGCCGACATGACGCCAGAAGGCCATGTCGTGCGCCCGCCCCTCGGGCTGCCATTCCGGGTGCCACTGCACCGCCAGAACGGGAGGCCCGCCCGGCGCGGAGGACACCGCCTCGACAACGCCATCGGGCGAACGGGCCTCGACGCGCAATCCGGGCGCGAGACGATCGACGCGCTGGAAATGCACGCTGTTGATCCTCACCGGCTGCGACCCCGCGATGGTCTCCATCACCCCGCCCGGTTCGGCGACCGCGTCGTGCCCGTAGGCAAACATCTCCGCGAGGTCGACCCCTTCGGGCGCGTGGTGCGAGGGACCGTCGAGACCGGCCGCACGCTCGTCGACCAACGTCCCGCCGAGCGCGACATTGATCTCCTGCAAGCCCCGGCAGACGCCGAAAAGCGGCTTTCCCGCCGCCATGGCGGCGGCGATCAGCCCGGAAGAGGTCTCGTCGCGCTGCGGGTCATAGGGCGGCGATCCGGCCATCTCCGGCGCGTAGCGCGACGGCTCGATGTTGGAATTCGAGCCGGTGAGCAGCACGGCATCGACGCGCGCCACCAGGGCCGCCGCGTCGGCCGCGCAGCCCATCGCCGGCGCGATCACCGGTACGGCGTCGCAAAAACGGGCAACGGCATCGAGATAGCGCCGCTTGACGATGCTTGCCGCCTCGCCCTCGACCTCACGGACGCAGGCGATGACGGCGATCACGGGTTTCGACTGCATCATGGGTTCAAAGCTCCAGGCCACCGACTACCGCATATTTCAGCTCGGTGAACTCCGCAATGCCGTGATGCGACCCTTCCCTCGCGTTTCCGCTCTGCTTGACGCCGCCGAAGGGTGCAAGTTCCGACGACAACACGCCGGTGTTGCATCCGACCATGCCGAATTGCAGCCGCTCCAGCATCCGGTAGCTCCGCGACATGTCGCGGGTGAAGAAATAGGCGGCAAGGCCCGCGTCGCTGTTGTTGGCCGCCGCCAGCACCTCGGCCTCCGTCTCGAAGGCGAAAACCGGCGCCAGCGGACCAAAGGTCTCCGAACAAGCCGCAAGCATGTCGGCACGCATGCCGGTCACGACCGTCGGCTCGAAAAAAGTGCCGCCGAGCGCATGCCGCTTGCCGCCGGTGACGAGCGTGCCGCCCTTGGCAAGCGCATCCTCGACATGGGCCTCGACCTTTTTGACTGCGGCCATATTGATCAGCGGCCCCTGCTGCACGCCCGGCTCGCGGCCGTCGCCGACCTTGAGCGCGCGGACGGCGGCAGCAAGCCGCTCGACGAAGGCATCGTGGACGCCCTTCTGCACGTAGATCCGGTTGGCGCAGACGCAGGTCTGGCCCATGTTGCGGAACTTGGAGGCGATCACGCCGGCCACCGCCGCGTCGAGATCGGCGTCGTCGAAGACGATGAAGGGGGCGTTGCCGCCAAGCTCAAGCGCCACCCGCTTCATGCCGTCGGCGGCGCCGCGCATCAGATGCTTGCCGACCGCCGTCGACCCGGTGAAGCCGACAAGCCGCACGTCCGGATGCGACAGGAACACGTCGCCAATGGCCGGCGCGTCGCCGGTGACAACGTTCAAGACACCGGCCGGCACACCGGCGCGCTCGGCAAGCCGGGCGAGCGCAAGCGCGGTCAGCGGCGTTTCGGGCGCCGGCTTCAGCACGATGGAGCAGCCGCAGGCAAGCGCCGGGGCGACCTTGCGGGTGATCATCGCCGCCGGGAAGTTCCACGGAGTGATCACCGCGACCACGCCGATCGGCTGGCGCAGAACCATGGCGCGCGCATTTCCGGCTGCGGCCGGAATCACCTCACCGAGGATACGCTTGGCCTCTTCCGCGTAATACTCGATGTAGGAGGCGGCATAGTCGATCTCGCCCAGCGCCTCGGCGAGCGGCTTGCCCTGCTCCGCCGTCAGCAGCGCGGCCAGCGCCTCGCGGTTTTCCATCACCAGATCGTGCCAGGCCCGGAGAATGCGGGCGCGCGCCTTCACCGGCTCCGCGCCCCAGGCGACAAGGGCTGCGGAGGCCGCGTCCACCGCCTGTGTTGCCGCCTCAGATCCGAGATGCGGCACCTTTGCGATCACCTCGCCGCGCGAAGGGTCTGTGACCGGGGTCTCGCCCTCTCCGAGCCAGGCGCCATCGATCAGGCAACGGGTTTCCAGAACGCTTGCATAGGATGTGTCAGCCATTGCGTCAGCTCCGTTTGGTTCAGGGGTGATTTAGCGGGACAAGGCGTGCTCGAGCAGGCCGAGGCCTTCGTCGAGCACCGCGTCGGACACCGTCAGCGGCACGAGAATGCGCACCGTGTTGCCATGGATGCCGCAGGTCAGAAGCAGCAGGCCGGCCTCCAGCGCGCAGGTCGCAACGGCCTTGGCCGCCGCCGCATCCGGTTTTCCATCCGCGTCCACCAGATCGAAGGCGATCATCGCGCCCGGGCCGCGCAGCGCGTCGATCCGGGATCCGGCGGGCGTTTTCGCGAAAGCCTCGAGCCGCTCGCGGATGCGCGCGCCCATGACGTCGGCGCGGGCGAGAAGCTTTTCCTCCTCGATCACCTCCAGCACGGCGAGTGCTGCTGCGCAGGCAACCGGATTGCCGGCATAGGTGCCGCCGAGACTTCCCGGCGCGGCCTTGTCCATGATGTCCGCGCGTCCGACCACGCCGGAGAGCGGGAAGCCGCCGGCCAGCGACTTGGCCACCGTGATCAGGTCCGGCGCAACGCCGGAATGCTCGATAGCGAACCACTTGCCCGTACGCGCGATGCCGGACTGGATCTCGTCGGCGATCAGAACGATGCCGTGGCGGGTCGCGATCTCGCGCAGGGCCGTGAGCAGCTCCGTAGGTGCCTCATGGAAGCCGCCCTCGCCCTGCACCGGCTCGATGATGATCGCGGCCACGTCCTTCGGCGCAATGTCGGCGCGAAACAGCCGGTCAAGGGCCGCCAGCGTGTCGGCGACGCTGACACCTTCGGCGGCGCAGGGGAACGGCAGGTGGTGAATGCCGGCCGGGCCGATACCCAGTCCCTCACGATAGGGCGCGACCTTGCCGGTCAGGCCCATCGTCAAATGGGTGCGGCCGTGAAAGCCACCGGTGAAGGCAATCGCGCCGGGACGCCCGGTGGCCGCGCGCGCGATCTTGATTGCATTCTCGACCGCCTCCGCGCCGGTGGAGAAGAACGCACTGCGAAGCTGGCCCTCGATCGGTGCAATCGCGTTCAGCTTCTCGGCAAGCTGCACATAGGGCTCATAGGGCATGATCTGGAAGGCGGTGTGCGTATAGGCGTCCATCTGGGCGCGGGCCGCCGCGATCACGCGCGGATGCAGGTGACCGGTGTTCAGGACGGCGATGCCGCCGGCGAAATCGATGTAGCGCCGGCCTTCCACGTCCCAGACCTCGCTGTTCAGCGCCCGTTCGGCGTAGATCGCGGTCGCATTTGCGATGCCGCGCGGAATGGCGGCGGCGCGGCGGGCGGCGAGAGCGGCATTGGTCTTGGCAGTCATGGTGGCTCCATCGATGGTGCGGGAACACGGTCTCTCCCACCGCCATAGCAGCGTGCGCGCATCGGCGGAGCCGCGATTGCGCCAGCCACCCTGGTGCACTAGAGTTTCCACTCACCGCTTTTCCGGACCAACCTTCATGCCGCTTCCCGCCCTCCCCCCGCTCCATCTCGTGCGCGCGCTTCACGCCGTCGGCCACACCGGCAGCATCCGCAAGGGCGCCACCGAACTCGGGGTATCGCATACGGTGGTGAGCCGGCACCTGCGGGCGCTGGAGGCCTGGGCGGGCGCGAAACTGCTGGAGCGCGGTCCGCGCGGCGCACGGCTGACGGTGGAGGGACAACAGGTGTTCGCGGCGAGCGAGACGGCCTTTGCCGCCCTTGCGACCGCCTTCGAGACCGTTGCCCCGCGCGGGGCGCCGACAAGCCTCAGGGTCTGGGCGATGCCGGGGCTCGCCGGGCGCTGGCTCGGCCCCCGTCTGGCGGAGATCGAACGGCTCTTGCCCGGCCTCGACGTCTCGATCCGCGCGACCGAGACGGCACCCGATTTCGCCGCCCATGAAGCGGATCTCTTCATCGGCTACGGCCCCGACGACGAGCTGCCGGCAGAGGCGGAACTTCTGGTCACGCCGCGCATGTTCCCGGTCGCCAGTCCGCTGTGGCTGGCGCGCAACGGCCGTCCGGCAAGCCTGCAGGCGCTTGCCCGGCAATCGCTTATCCACGAACGCGACCACGCCCAGTGGCGGCGCTGGCTGAAGGTCGCCGGCATCGAGCCGACGGCACCGCTCTCCGGCCCCAAGCTCTGGACCGCCAGCCTGGGACTGGACGCGGCGGCCGCCCATCAGGGCATCGCGCTGGCGACCCAGCTTTCGGTGGCGCGGGAGATCGAGGAAGGCCAGCTGGTGGAGCTTTTCGACACCGACATTTCGATCGGCAGCTACTATCTGCTTACCGGCCCGGAGCGGAAGAACAAGTCGCCGGTGCTGGCCTTCAGCGCCTGGCTGCGCGACCAGCTCGCCTGCGATGAAGCCGGCCTCCCGGCCGCGGGCGCGGCCTGACGGCGGCGCGAACCGTCGCCGCGCCGCCGCATTTCACGTCATGTCTTTCCGCCCGTTCAGGCGTCGACGGTCACATCCACATCCAGCAGCGGCGCATATTGCTGCGCGCCGAAAATGTCCGGATCGCCCGGGCTGCCGCTCGGGCGCGGACGCAGGATGGTGAACTTGATCGCATAGGCCGGATCGTATTCGACGAAATCGGTGATGCGGTTGTCGCCGATGTTGAACAGGGCCGAGACACTCGCCCGGGTCAACGCGCCGGAGCGCTTGACCATCTCGTAGACATCGCGCTCGCGGAAGATCACGTCGAAGGTGATCTTGTCCGTGCCCGCATTCTTCGACCGGATGGTCTTGGCCAGTTCCGAGAGCTTCTTCGTCGTCATCATGCAGTCTCCAGAACGTCGGAGCCGACGATCTCGCTGTGGGTGGGGAACAGGGCGAGCGGGTCGTTGACCGCCATGGTGTGGTTCAGGGTCCAGCGGCAGCCGGGGCTTGCCTCCATCACCTCGTCGAACACGAAGGACACGCCGCCGGCGGTGCCCTTGACCTCGGGCAGCCGGGCGTAGAACAGCTGCCGCGTGCCGGTGATCGTCAGTTCCTCGGCCATCTCGCGGGTCGGCGCCACGCCCTGCACGACGATCAGGAGCTCATGGGCCGGCTTGTCCTTCAAGGGCTCCATTTCACCCATGATGCCGTTGCGGCCGAAGACGTTGTAGTGAAGCTCCCAACCATCGTCGCCGAAGCGCTCGCGCACCTGCGTCCGCGCCCATTCGATCACCGCATCGACATTGGCGATCGTATAGGGGTCGCGAATGCCGGCCATGCCGACGAAGCGCGCGCCGAGGCGGCCCGAGCCTTCCAGCTTGACGCGGAACTCCTCAGCCGGAACGAACTTCATCCCCGTCACGCGAGTGGTCTTCTCGCTGACCTGCTCATAGTGGCAGTTGGTCATGTCGAGCAGGCCGCCGGCGACATACTCGTGGAACGGGTTGGAGCGCTCGTACATGGCGTGACCGGCGACCGAGGCGACCGTGCAGCGCTGCTCGGGATGCATCGCGGTCACCTCGACCCACTCCGGCGTGATCTCGCCCATCACGGTTTCCTTGGCGCCATAGGGCTCGGCGCAGAAGGAAGCGCATTCCAGCACCTTGCCAAGGTAGTAGGCCTGGGCGTCGGGAAAGCCCTCGTGCAGGGCGGCGGCGGCGAAGATCGCGCTGTCGGAGGAGCGTCCGCCGATGATGACGTCGCAGCCCTCCTCCAGCAGGGCGCGGAAGGGATGCACCCCGGCCATGGCGACGATCCGGTCGGTCGCGTCCAGCTCGGCCTCGTCGAGGTCCGGCCGGCCGTCCAGGCCCCGGACCGGCGATCCGCCGCGAATGCTGGCGCGCACGGCCTCCTTGTCGACCTCGGAGTAGAACCAGCCGAGACGGAAGGGCGCGAGGTCATGCTTGCGGGCGAGATCTCGGATGATTTCGACATACATGTCGACCCGGCTGTTGGTGCCCGTGTCGCCGGCCGAGCCGATGATCATCGGCTTTCCGGTCTTGCGGGCCGCCAGCAGCATCACCTCAAGATCGTGCTCCTGCCAGGCGCGGGGGCTGGCGCATGTGTCGCTGCCAAGCGGAACCGGACCGATGTCGTCGCTGCCGGAATCGGCGGCGATATAGTCGGTGCCGGCCTCGACGGCGATGCGAAAGCTCTCCGTCTTGAGCGGCGCGAAGCCCAGATGCCCGTTCGGGCAAATGACCTTGAGCGATTTCGTCATGTCTGAATTCTCCGGTCTGAATATCCCGACCGCCCATATGCAGGGAGCATGCCAATCACAAATCCCAGAAAAAGTTCATTATTCGCCATATCTTATTGAAAAAACCCGTCACCCGCAGCGATGCACGCGCCTTCCGCACGCAACCATGCGCGGTTCTCACGCATCGATCATCCCGAGCTTGAGCATCTGGTGGCGCAGCGCGTGGCGGCTGATCTTCAGCAGGGCAGCCGCGTCCTTGAGATTGTTCTTCGAGGCGCCGAGCGCCTGTTCGATCAGCTTGCGCTGATAGGCTTCGGTCGCCGCGCGAAACCCCATGGAGAGATCGGCGCGCGCCGAGGCCGGCCCCGCGCCGCTTCCGCCGCGCACCGTGCGCAGGATCCGGTCCGGCAGGTGATGCGGCTCGATGATGTCGTCGTCTTCCAGGATGAAGATGCGCTCGATCAGGTTTTCCAGTTCCCGCACATTGCCCGGCCACTGGTACTGCAGGAAAATCTCGGCAGCTTCCGCCGACAGCCCCTTGATCGCGCGCTTGTAGCGCACGTTGAAGCGGGAGATGAAATAGTCGGAGAGCTTCAGGACATCGTCGCCGCGCTCGGAGAGAGCCGGAATGTTGATGGCGACGACCTGGAGCCGGTAGTAGAGATCCTCGCGGAAATTGCCGGCCACCACCTCCGACAGCAACACCTTGTTGGTCGCCGCGATGAAGCGGACGTCGACGGAGGTGGTCTTGACTGCGCCGACCCGGCGAAACTCGTGGGTGTCGAGCAGGCTGAGCAGCTTGGTCTGGAGCATCGGCTCCATCTCGCGGATCTCGTCGAGGAAGATCGTGCCGTGGTTCGCCGCCTCGACCAGCCCGACCTTACGATCCACCGCGCCGGTGAAGGCGCCCTTCTCGTGGCCGAAGAGTTCCGATTCCAGCAGGCTTGAGGGGATCGCCGCGCAGTTGATGTCGACGAACTGCTTCGAGGCGCGGGCGGACAGGCGGTGCAGCATGCGCGCGACCATGCCCTTGCCGGTGCCGGTCGGCCCGTAGATCAGCACGTTCTGCGCCGGCGAGCGGGCCACCCGCTCGATCAGGGTCCGCAACGCCAGAATGCTCGGATGATCGCCGATCAGGTCGTTCTGGTAACCCGTCATACCCGCCCCTTGCGCCCCATCGGGAGCGCCGGCGACGCTCACAGGGCGAACCGTTTCCACGTCCCAAGACATGGGGTTCCCTCGTGGAAATATAGACACCGATCGCGGACGGAATAAACCACAGAGGACAGCGTCTGCGCCTCCGCGCCCTCGGCATGCTGGCAAACGGGCGCGGGCGCGCCCGCATCGTCCGTGTGCCGGGCCATCAGCGCCATCACCTCGGCGACATCGCCGGTCAGCGCCGGCAGGCGGCGGGACAGGAAGGCGCGCCGCTGCTCGGAATTCGCGGCAATACGGTCGTCGTCGGGCGGCAGCGTGTCGTCGCGCAGCTCCGCGGACAGGAAATGATTCGTGCGCAGGACCCGCTCGCCCTCTTCCACCGCGACGAACGCGGTGCCCAGCTCGACGGCGGCCGCAGCACCCGAGACATCGGCGAGGATCAGCGTGCCGCCTCCGGCATGGGGGACGGAGCGGATGAAGGCCAGCGCCTCGGCCACATCGCCACAGCGCGCAAGCACCTTGGTCATCAGAAAATAGCGCAGCCAGCCGACCCGATGGGTGCGCGCGCCGATCTGGGTATCGGCCAGCATCAGCCCGCGCGCGTTCATGCCGCTGGAATAGGCGCCGGGGCTGCCCAGACTGCCGACGCAGAGCATCGATCCGGTGGCAATGTCCGGCCCGCTGTGGCGGAACACGGTCTGGATCCCGAGATGCGTTCCGGAAAAATCGCGGTTCTTGGCAACGAGCGGCCCATCGCGACCGGCGGCGAGCGCAAAGGCGCTGCAGCCGTCGCCGTCGAGCGGGGCGCCATCAAGCGTCGCGCCCTCGCCGAGATCCCCGACGATGCGCATGTGCAGATGGGCGAAGAGGTCGTCGACCTCAAGAGCGAAGCCCTCGGCAATGCCGAAGACTTCCGCGAGCGATTCGGGGTCGTGTTCTTCCACGAAGCGCCGCTGCGCCGCCAGATAGGCGAGCGCCCTGTCGTCGAAGACACCGGCCCGGCGGGCCTCCTGCACGCGCGCCACCGTCGCGGCGGCGACCCGCGCGGCATCGCTGCCAGGTGCCGAGGCCTGAGCCAGACCGCGCTGGAAGGCGTCGCCGCACAGCTCCAGCGGCTGAAGCTCCTCGATGTGCTCCATCATCGCGCCTGCGCTCCCGCTGCGGTTTCCCGGACGGAGAGATCTTCAGACAGCCGGTGACACGCGGCCTGATGACCGGGCGCGACCTGCTCGGAGATCGGCGCCTCACGCCGGCAAACGTCAATTGCCAGGGGGCAGCGCGTGTGGAACTTGCAGCCCTTCGGCGGGTCGAGCGGCGAGGGAAGCTCGCCTGCGAGCCGCACCCGCTGGTGCTTGCCCGGCGCATCGACGTCTGGCACCGCCGACATCAGGCTCTGCGTGTAGGGATGACGCGGCCGGGCGAGGACATCGTCCGTCGGCCCCATCTCGACGATCTCGCCCAGATACATCACCGCCACCCTGTCGCTGAGGTAGCCGATCACGGAAATGTCGTGGGAGATGAAGAGATAGGTCAGCCCCATCTCGTCCTTCAGCTCCAAGAGCAACTGGATGATCTGAGCCTGGATCGAGACATCAAGCGCGGAGACCGGCTCGTCGCAGACGATGAACTCCGGATGGCTGATCAGCGCCCGGGCGATGCCGATGCGCTGGCGCTGGCCGCCGGAAAACTGGTGCGGATAGCGGTCGAGATGCGCCGCGTTCAACCCCACCCTCTCCAGGATGCGCGCCACCGTCTCGCGCACCTCCTGGGTGGTCTTCGCCAGCCCGTGGAGCCTGAGCGGCAGGCCGACGATATCGGCGACCGTCGAGCGCGGATTGAGCGAGGCGTAAGGGTCCTGAAACACGATCTGCATGCGCCGGCGCATGTCCTTCAACGCGCCGGCGGAGAGCGCGGTGACGTCCTCGCCGTCGAACCGCACACGGCCCGCCGTCGGCTCGTGCAGTCGCAGAACCGCGCGCCCGAGCGTGGACTTGCCGCATCCGCTCTCGCCGATCAGGCCGAGCACTTCGCCGCGTCTGACCTCGAAGGAAACGTCGTTGACGGCCCTGACCGAGAAGGGCCGCACGCCGGCGAGCCGATTGGCGAGCGTTTGCCGCCCCTGATAGACCTTGGACAGATTTTCGACGCTCAGAAGCGGTTTGGCCGGCGATGTCATGCGACCTCCTCCTGCGTGAGGGCAATGCAGCGCGCGCGGCGGTCGGGACCGACGCTGCGCATCTCGACGGACTGCAGGCAGGCATCCGTGCGTTCGGGACAGCGCGAATAGAAGCGGCACTGCGGCGGCAGCCCGACCAGATTGGGCACCTGCCCCTGGATCGGCCGGATCGGCTTGCCCCGCAGCGACAGGCGCGGAATGGAGCCGAGAAGCCCGCGCGTGTAGGGGTGCTGCGGATTGGAAATCACATCCACCGTCGACCCTTCCTCGACGACCTGTCCGGCATACATCACCATCACGCGGTCGCAGTGTTCGGCGACCACGCCCAGATCATGGGTGATCAGCACCACGCTCATGCCGAGCCTTGCGCGAATGTCGGAAATCAGCTCCAGCACCTGCGCCTGAATGGTCACGTCGAGGGCCGTGGTCGGCTCGTCGGCGATCAGGAGCTTGGGGCCGGGGGCAAGCGCAATGGCGATCATGATGCGCTGGCGCATGCCGCCGGAGAACTCGTGCGGATACTGGCCGAGACGGCTTTCGGGCGAGGGAATGCCGACGAGCCGGAGCATCTCCACCGACCTGTCACGGATCGCGCGCCGCCGGGCAGCGCCGCGCGCCGGCAGGTCGTCGTCGTGGGCGTCCAGCATCTCGGAGAGCTGCTCGCCCACGGTCAGGGCCGGATTGAGCGCCGTCAGCGCGTCCTGCATGGTCATCGAGATGTCGCGGCCGCGAATGGCGCGCATCTCGCGGGTGGACAGGCGGGTGAGATCCTGGCCCTCGAAGCGGATCGCGCCGCTTTCGATGCGACCGGGCGAGCGCACCAGCCCCATCACCGAGGAAAAGGTGACGCTCTTGCCGGATCCGGATTCGCCGACGACGCCGAGGCACTCGCCGCGCCGGACCGTGACGTCGACACCGTCGACCGCGCGCACCACCCCCTCGCTCGTGTCGAAGACCGTGCGCAGGCCGTCGACCTCAAGCAGATTTTCGTTGCGAGACATGGTCACTCCTGAAACCGCGGATCGAAGGCGTCGCGCAGGCCCTGGCTCGCCACATTGATGGCAAGCACGAGCAGAAGGATCGCGAGACCGGGGAAGGTGCTGACCCACCAGGCACCGAGGATATGGGCCCGCCCGTCGGCGACCATCGAGCCCCAGGAGGCCGTCGGCGGCTGAACCCCGAGACCGAGGAAGCTGAGGCTGGCCTCGAGGATGATCACATGGGCAATGCGGATGGTCGACACGACGATCACCGGCGACAGGATGTTGGGCAGGATCTCCTTGACCATGATGTGCCCGGAAGAGGCGCCCAGCGCCCGCGCGGCCTCGACATATTCCAGCTCGCGCGTCGCCAGCGTCTCGCCGCGCACCACCCGGCAGGGGATCACCCATTCCTTGTAGGCGAGCGCCAGAATGATGTTGACCAGCCCCGGCCCCATCATCGCCATCAGGCCGATGGCAAAGATCAGGTAGGGAAAGCTCAGCAGGATGTCGACGAGACGCGAGATTGCCACGTCGACCCAGCCGCGGAAATAACCGGCGGCGAGACCGGCGGCGATGCCGACGGTGGTCGCGACGAAGATCACGGCCGCACCGATGAAGATGGAGATGCGCGAGCCGTAGATGATGCGCGACAGGATATCGCGCCCCAGCGCATCGCAGCCGAACAGATAGGCCCATTCGCCGCCCGTCTGCCAGGCCGGCGGCTGCAGGCGGCGGAAGAGGTCCGTCTCGTTGGGGTCATGCGGCGCGATGAAGGGCGCGAAGATCGCCAGGAGCACGAAGAGGACAACGATGCCGACGCTTGCCATCGCCAGGCGATTGGAGGCGAACTGGCGCAGGTTGCGGCGGAAGATCGTCTGGCCGGCACCGGAGGCGGCGGCGACCGGTGCGGAATTCAGGGCAGCACTCGTCACAGCTTCACCCTCGGATTGAGCGTCGTGTAGAGAATGTCGGCGATGAAGTTCAGCAGGACGTAGGTCACCGCGTAGAACAGCACCGCAGCCTGGACGAGCGGGTAGTTGCGCAAAAAGACGCTTTCGACCACCAGCCGACCGAGACCGGGCCAGCCGAACACCGTCTCGACGATCATGTTGCCGCCGAGCAGCGATCCGGTCTCGATGGCGGCCACCGAAACGGTCGGGATCAGCGCGTTCTTGAGCGCGTGGCGAAACAGGATGCGCCCGCGCTTCAGCCCCTTGGCCTCGGCGAAGACGATGTAGTCCTGACGCATCACCTCCAGCATCGAGGTGCGGGTGACGCGCATCAGGATGGCGGTCATCGGCAAGCCCAGCGTGATCGCCGGCAGCAGAATGTGCTTCAGCGCGTCCCAGAAGGCATCCGGACGCCCGCGCAGCAAGGTGTCGATCAGAAGGAAATGGGTGATCGGCTCGATCTCGCTGTCAAAGCCGATGCGGCCCGACACCGGCAGCAGTTGCAGGTGCACCGCAAACAGCATCAACAGCAGGATGCCGAACCAGAAGCCCGGCAGCGAGACGCCGAGCAGCGATCCGACGGTCGCCATCTTGTCGAGGATGGAGTTGCGCCGGATCGCGGCCAGGACGCCGAGGGGAATCGCCGTCACCAGCGCGATGATCAGGGCGACGAGACTGAGCTCGATGGTCGCGGGCAGACGCTCGACGATCACGTCGAGCACGGGCCGGCGATGATAGAAACTGGTGCCGAAGTCTCCCTGCACCGCATTTCCGAGAAACACGAAGAACTGGCGATGAACCGGAAGGTCCAGGCCGAGGTCCTCGCGCATCGCCTGCTCCTGCTGCGGCGTGACGTTCTGATCTCCGATCATGATGTCCACCGGATCGCCCGGGGTCAGCGCCATCATCAGGAAGACGATGACGCTCACACCGAGCAAAACGGGGACGAGATGGAGCAGCCTTTCGGCGAGCTTGCCCAGCGACATGTGCTTGTCCCGTCCGTTTCGTTGATCAGTCGACGCAGGCGTCGTGCAGGTTGATGCGGCTGTCCGCGCTCGGACGCCATCCCTTCAGCCGCTTGGACACGCCGTAGATGTCCTGCGGAACCCACAGGTAGAGATACGGCAGCTCCGCGTTGACGATCTGCTCGGCCTTGCGGTAGAGCGCGGCGCGCTTTTCCGTGTCGAGTTCGACCGCCGCCTCGTCGAGCAGCCGGTCGACCTCCGGATTGGCGTAGCCGGCGGAGTTGCCGCGATCGTTGGTGCGGTGCGTCGGGGTGAAGATGTCGAAGGGATCGAGCGACCCGTTGCCCCAGGAGGTGAAATACATGTCACCGGACTTCGGCCCGCCCTTGGTGCGCCACTTCTGCGTCATCTGCGCGCCCTCGCCCACCGCGACACGGGTGTTGAAACCGCCCTTGGTGAGCAGCGAGGCAACCGCCTCGGCGATGTCCTTGTAGGCGCCGACCGTGTCCATCGTCACCTCGACGCCATCGGGATATCCGGCCTCGGCAAGCAGGGCGCGCGCTTTTTCCGGGTCGTATTCGTAGACCGGCAGGTCGGTGCTGGCTGCGAAGGCGTCCGGAGACAGGATGCCCTCGATCCGCGCGGCGTTGCCGCCGAGAATCCTGTCGATGATCAGGTCCTTGTCGATCGCGTGGGCCGCGGCCTGACGAACCTTGGGATTGCTGAACAGCTCGCCTTCCATGTTCATGGCGACGAAGAAACTGCGCGTGCCGTTGACGGTCATCACGTCGGTGCCCGGATTGCTCTTCACCTGCTCGATGGAGAAGGGCGGCAGCTCGTTGATGATGTCGACATCGCCGGACAGAAGCGCGGCCACCCGCGAGGCGGATTCGGGGATGATCTTGAAAATCGCGCGCTCGACGCAGGCCTTGCCGACCGGCTCGATGGAGGGCGCGCCGCCGTAATAATCCTCGAAGCGCTCCATGATGATGGCATCGCCCTTGCGCCAGTCGACCAGCTTGAAGGGACCGGTGCCGTTCACCTGGGTCGCGAGACCTTCGGTTCCCACCTTCTCGACGAAGGCCTTGGAGACGATCTCCTGGAACGGCAGCATCGCCGGCAGGATCGGCCAGGGTTCGGACAGGGTGATGCGCACGGTGTTGCCATCGCGCACCTCGACGGATTCGACCGGTCCGAGCAGGCTCTTGCGCGGGCTGGTCTGGCCGTCGCCCATCGCGCCTTCGGCCGTCAGCCGCTCGAGCGTGAAGCGCACGTCTTCCGCCGTCAGCGGCGAGCCGTCGTGAAAGGTGATGCCGTCGCGGATGCGGAAATCATAGACCGTCGGCGAGACCAGCTCGTAGGATTCGGCGATCTCCGGCACCACCTTCATGTCGCCGTCGCGGGTTACGAGACCGTCGTACATGTTGCGGATGATGGTCTCGGTTTCGCGGTTGCGGTGATTGGCCGGGTCCAGCGTCATGGCATCGAGCGTAAAGCCAACCCGAAGCTCCGAAGCCTGCACGGCCGAAAGCGAGACGCCCAAAGCCGCAGCCGTCGCAAACAGAACTCGTCCTAGTCTAACCATCCAAACGTCCTCCCGTTTCTGTCGTATCCGGCCCTGCCTCGGCAGGCCTCACTATGCCGGCTCATTCGGGTTAGCAAGCGCCATGCCAGATACCATCATTCATGACGGGAAGTTTTTTGTCTTTTATATCATATATTTATCGATACGCCCCTTCGGAAAAACCCGACAAGCCGAAAGTAAAGCGGGATTCTCACGCATGCGATAAATTTTCACGCGCTGCCGAAACCCGGCCGCGGCGCCGGGCCGGCGCGCCCTTTGTCGGGCGTCGAGCCGTCCCGACAGGGGACAAATGCACGTGGACGGGGAAGCGGTCAGGCTTGTTCCCGGCGCGTCCTGCCCGGCCGCTTTCTCACGATCAGCTGATAGTCGAAGCTCAGGATCTCCAGCCGGTGGCGCTTCATGCGCAGGAAGGCATTTATGGCGCTGGCCGGATTTTCCAGTTCGGCTTCGTAGTAGGTCCAGAAATAGTCATCGAAAATGAGGATCCCGCCATCCTTCAGCATCTTGAAGCAATTGACGGCATCAACGATCACGTCGTCGCTGCGATGGGACCCGTCGATATAGACCAGGTCGTAGCGCTCTTGCTCACGAGCAGCGTTGAAGAACGACAAGGATGTGCCCTTATGCTTCGTGAGCCTGCCGGAAAATGGAGCCGTGTTCTTGTCGAAAACCGCTTCCACAGTCTCCAGCACCTGCGGCGTGGCGGCATCACCGTTCCGGTGCTCGTCCGAGCCTTCCCAGGTATCGACGCAGGTCAGCCGCGCCATTTCGAAGCGTCGCAGGAAGAAACAGGCCGACACGCCCTGCCAGCTGCCGACCTCCAGGCAGTTCAGCGCGTCGCGCTCTTTCAGGCCGGCGATGTCGACCGCCCTCAGGATGGCGGGAATGCTGTCGGTGAACCAGTCGGACGCAATCGTCAGATGCTTCAGGTAGCGCCTAAAGTCGTCCCGCGCCTCTTCGTATCTCGTCCCGTCCGGCGACGAGCGGCCGGACAACCGGCGAAGACCGTTGCAGCGGAGATACGCGCGCATGCTCCACGCCGGGGCCCCGGTGCGCAGCATGAAGCCCAGCTTCCAGAAAGCGTGTCTCGCCGCGGCCGGAGAGATCATGCCGGTCCTCCAGCTTCGGCCCCTCGCGCGCTGGCGACACGGGCCCACGATGCCTAGGCCGGACGACGGGCCTCGAAGGTGATCGATCGGTCGTCCGTCCGCGGCGCTCTGCCATGCTCGTAATTGCCACAGACCGTGACATCGGCGAACCCGGTTGCCCTCAACGCCAGCGCAAGCTCCTCGACGCCCCACCAACGCAGGCTGAAGAACTCCAGTTCGCTCGCCGCCAGTTGCCCGGCGCGCCAGCAATCGTAGCGCAGCTGCGACACGGAGGTCTGGGCGATGTAATCGGTCTCGACCAGCTGCGCGTTCAGGGTCAGCACATCGCCGTCCTGCGTCGACCACCGGCGGATGCCGGTCGAACCGCTCATGACACTGCCGACAGGATCGACATCCACGATCAGACGTCCGTCGGGCAGCAGATGATCGAAGACGCGCTGCAGCGTGGCCATCGCCACGGTATGGTCGGTGATCAACTGGAACGAGCCGGCGGGGATGATGACCGCCTCGAAGCGCTCGCCGTAGGCGAACTCCTCGAAGGTCTGGCGCGTCACATGCGCCGGGAGAGAGCGGGCCGCGCATTCGCGCCGGCAATGCTCCAGCATCTCCTCGGAGGCATCGAAGCCGACGACCTGCAGCCCGGCTTCGAGCAAGGGGATCAGGACGCGGCCGTTTCCGACCGCCGGCTCGAGGATCAGCCCCGTGCTGCCGCGAAGACGCTCACGGTAGTATTCCACATCGCCGAAGGACCGGCCGATGTGCTTGTCCAGATTGTAGACCTGGGAGGCGAGGTTTCCGTATCGGTTGTTCACGTCGAGATTCCCCGGACGATTTCCGGCAAGCGCGGGTGTTGAAAGGCCGCGCGCCGAAATCAACGCGGGGCGAGGGTCACTCCCACTCGATGGTGCCCGGCGGCTTGGAGGTGACATCGTAGACCACCCGGTTGATGCCGCGCACCTCGTTGATGATGCGCGTTGCCGCGCGGCCGAGGAACTCCATGTCGAAATGGTAGAAATCCGCGGTCATGCCGTCGACCGAGGTCACGGCGCGCAGCGCGCAGACGAACTCGTAGGTGCGCCCGTCGCCCATCACGCCGACGGTCTGCACCGGCAGGAGGACGGCGAAGGCCTGCCAGATGGCATCGTAGAGCCCGGCCTTGGCGATCTCGTCGAGATAGATCGCATCCGCCTGGCGCAGGATGTCCATCTTCTCGCGGGTCACGCCGCCCGGACAGCGGATCGCCAGACCCGGACCGGGGAAGGGATGACGGCCGACGAAGGCGTCGGGAAGGCCGAGCTCTCGGCCGAGATCGCGGACCTCGTCCTTGAACAGCTCGCGCAGCGGCTCGACGAGCTTCATGTTCATGCGCTCGGGAAGGCCGCCGACATTGTGGTGCGACTTGATCGTCACCGACGGACCGCCGGTGAAGGAGACGCTCTCGATCACGTCCGGATAGAGCGTTCCCTGAGCCAGGAACTCGGCGCCGCCGATCTTCTTGGCCTCCGCCTCGAACACCTCGATGAAGAGCCGCCCGATGGTCTTGCGCTTCTTTTCCGGGTCTGTCTCGCCTTCCAGCGCGTCGAGGAAGGTGTCGGCCGCATCCACGTGGACCAGCGGAATATTGTAGTGCTCTCGGAACAGCGTCACCACCTGCTCGGCCTCGTTGAGGCGCATCAGGCCGTGGTCGACGAAAATGCAGGTGAGCTGGTCGCCGATGGCCTCGTGAATGAGGACGGCGGCCACAGCGCTGTCGACGCCGCCGGACAGGCCGCAGATCACCCGGCTGTCGCCGACCTGGGCGCGAATCGCCTCGATCGCCTGGTCCTTGTAGGCGGCCATGCTCCAGTCGCCGGCAAGGCCCGCGACCTTGTGAACGAAGTTGGAGAGCAGTTTCGCTCCGTCGGGCGTATGCACCACCTCAGGGTGGAACATCATCCCGTAGGTCTTGCGCTCGGGATTGCCGAATACGGCAAAGGGTGCGCCGTCGGACTTCGCCAGGATCTCGAAGCCCTCGGGCAATTCGATCACGCGGTCGCCATGGCTCATCCAGACCTGATGGCGCTCGCCTTCGTTCCACACGCCGTCGAACAGCGGGCAGTCCTTCTGGACCTCGACATAGGCCCGTCCGAACTCGCGATGGTCGGAGGATTCCGCCTTGCCGCCCATCTGGACGCACATGGTCATCTGTCCGTAGCAGATGCCAAGCACGGGAAGGCCGCTATCGAAGACGATCTGCGGCGCCCGCGGGCTGCCCATCTCCGAGGTGGAGGCCGGCCCGCCGGACAGGATGATCGCCTTGGGATTGAGGCGGTGGAACCCTTCTTCAGCGGACTGGAAGGGGACGATCTCGCAATAGACGCCGGCCTCGCGCACACGGCGCGCGATCAGCTGGGTCACCTGGGAGCCGAAGTCGATGATGAGCACTTGGTCGGTCATGAGGCCGCTTCTACCCAAAGACTTCGCGGTTTTGAACTGAAATCTGCTGTGTGACCCTCACAGTGCCGCATTGTCGCCCGAAGGCTGCGGATAACCCCGGGGTCGGGCGTGTCGTTTTCGCCTTGTCCTTTGACCGGAGCGGCGCACACCCCTACCCTTTGCCCATGCGCGGCGGCGCCTGCCCGCGCCGCGTTTTCATACGCGCAACCTGCGTTTGACCGCGCAGCCCCTGCGTCTCACCGCGCAGCCAAGGAGCCCCGTCGGCCATGTCGTCTTCCCTACCGCCATCTTCCGACGATCCCGTCACAGCCGGCCTTGCCCGCGCCCTCAACGATGCGATGGCGCGCGAAAGCGCCGGAGATCTCGACGGGGCGCTGCGGATCTATCTCGACATCGTCAACCGGGAACCGCAGGCGCACGAGGCGCGCTACCGGGCCGGCACCGCGCTGCTCAGGCGCGGCGATCTGGACGAGGCAGTCACGCTGCTGCGCCAGGTGGTGTTCACCTGCCCCGACCATCTGGCCGCACGCGCGAATCTCGGCAATGCCCTGCTGCTGCTCGATCGCCTGGAGCCGGCGCGCGACGCCTTCGTCGCCGTGCTCAAGGCGGAGCCGGACAACCGCAACGCGCTCTATGGCCTGGCGACGATCCTGCTGCGTCTCGACAAGCCGCGCGAGGCGGCACCGCTGACGCGGCGGCTGTTGCAGGCGCTGCCCAATTCCGCCGCCGCGCTGACGCTGGACGCCGACGCGCAAGGCCCGATCGGCCAGGTTGCCGCCGCGATCGCGCAATACCGGCAGGCGTTGCGCATCGACCCGGGCTATGTGCCGGCCCTCTCCGGCCTTGCCACGATCCTGTTCCGGCAAAGCCGCTTTGACGAGGCGGAGGACTATGCCCGCCAGGCCGCGCGGGTGAATTCGAAGGACCCCGCGCCGCAATCGCTGCTCGGCACCATCCTGCTGGCGCGCGAAGACTGGCCGGGCGCCATCGAGGCCTTCACCGCGGCCCAGACGCGCGACCCGGCTGACGCGACCTCCTCCATCAACCTGTCCAATGCGCACCGCCGCTCCGGCAATCTCGCAGCCGCGCTGCATCACGCGCGCGCGGCCTGGGATCTCGCGCCCTCAAGCAAGGCCGCCGCCAATGCGCTCGGCACAGCCCTTGCCGCCGCCGGCGCGGGCACGCAGGCACGGGCGGTCCTGATGGCGCAGGGCGAGCGCGACCAGCTGGCTCTCAAGGTCTGGCAGGATCTCGACGCGCTGGAACGCCATCTGGAAGAGGTCGCGGCACGGGCGCAGGCGGAGGCAGAGGCCGCCCGTCAGGCCGCCGCGCGAACCGCGCAGCAGGACGAAGCCGCCGCCAGTCCCGCGCAGCCCGCCGCCGACACGCCGACGCAAGACGACAGAACCGCGCCCTACGAGCCGGAAACCCTGCCGCTGTTTCCCGAGGAACGATGATCCTTGCGACGGATGCCAAGGCGCGAACAAGCTGATATATTCACGTCATGGAATGCGTCTGGGAGGACACGATGATCACACGCAGGCAATTCGGGATGGGGGCGCTGACCACCGGCGCGGCGCTGGCACTGGGCGGCGGATTGCGGCCCGCCGGGGCTGCCACGCTTGGCGACGACGGCCTCTACAATCAGGACTGGTTCGTCGAAAGCTTTCTGGAGCTCAGCGACGATCTGGCGGAGGCCCATGCGGCCGGCAAGCATCTGGTGGTGATGTTCGAGCAGGCCGGCTGCCCCTACTGCCGCAAGACGCATGAGGTGAACCTGGAGCGGGAGGACTATCTCCCGTATCTGAAGGAGAACTTCGCCATCATCCAGCTCGACCTTTTCGGCTCGCGCGAGGTCACCGATTTCGACGGCGAGGCGATGGAGGAACGCGCGCTCGGGCGCAAGTGGCTGGTGAATTTCACGCCGACGCTGGTGTTCTTTCCCAACGACCCGGCGGCAGTTGCCGGAAAATCCGGCCGTGCGGCGGAAGCCACCCGGATCCAGGGCTATCTCTCGCCTTTCTACTTCTATCATTTCTTCGAATGGGTGCGCAGCGGCACCTACAAGGAGGAAGGCTTCCAGCGCTACGCCAACGCCCGGCTCGACGAGATGCGCGCGAAAGGCGAGAGCATCGAGGACTGGCGTCTTGGATAGGCCCGGCTGCCTGTCGGATCGGCGCTTTCCTTGAGTGGGATGCACGTCCGCCCCTCGCCCCTGCAAAACCGCGTCGCGCCGGACGGAACGCTGCATGCCATTGCTGCCCGCGGCACGCTGATGGGCAATCGCGGCGGGCGGCTGCACGATCGTGCGAGCGGTCGCCTTGGCCGCGCCCGCTGGACGTCGCGACGCTGGATCGCCTGCCTGCTGTGTTTCAACGACCGGCAGCGCAGCGTGATGGGCAGTGGCTATACGGAACTGTTCTTTCTCGACGAGGCGACCGCGCTCACGGCCGGCCACCGGCCCTGCTTCGAGTGCCGGCGCGCGGATGCGCGGGCGTTTCAGGCCGCCTGGCAGAAGGCCGGCGGTCTCGACAGACCACCGGGCGCCGACGTGATGGACCGCGCGCTTCATGCCGAACGCGCCGTCTCGGCAAAGGTCTCCCTGCCCGTCACCGCGCTCGGCAAGATTCTCGAAAGCTACCCGGACGGCACGTTTTTCCGCGCGAACGGCGGCTTTTTCGCCAAGCGGAACGGCGGGCTGGTCTCATGGGGGTTCGACGGCTATCGCCCGACGCCCGACCGTGACGCGGCGATGCCGGTCGAGGTGCTGACGCCCGCGACCGTGATCGCGGTCCTTTCGGCCGGCTATCCGCTCGGCTGGCACGAGAGTGCTGCGTGATCCGACGGACCGCCCGCCGCGCAAGCATCAACACCGCTCATCAATCGCGCCACATATCCTGATTGGTGGACAGAACGCGGATCGGGCATCATAGACCTCTTCACAAAGTTCTCCCGCCGTTCCTTCGATAGGCCCCTTGCATGACCGACCTTGCCCCCGCCGCGCCGCTTGGCGGCGAACCATCGCTTTCGCCGGCGGACACGGCCCTCTACGCCACCACCGTGCTGGTCTGGGGCCTGTCCTGGTATGCGCTGAAACTCCAGCTCGGCACCGCCGCGCCGGAGGTCTCCGTGTTCTGGCGCTTCGTGCTGGCGGCAGCGATCATGATGGGCTGGGCGGTCATGCGCGGTGCGCCGCTGCGCTTCTCCTGGCGCCAACACCCGCGTTTCGCCGGGCTCGGCCTCTTCATCTTCTCCACCAATTTCACGCTGTTCTACTACGGCGGACAGCATGTCCCCTCGGGTCTACTCGCGGTGGTGTTCTCGCTGACGTCGGTGTTCAACCTTCTGCTCGGCTTCCTGATTTTCGGCCAGCGCATCAGCCGGCGCGTGCTCGTCGGCGGGCTTTTGGGCGTCACCGGCGTCGCGCTTTTGTTCTGGCCGCAGATCGCCGGCGGAGCGGGTCAGGCCGGGATCGACGCGGGCGCCGTTGCCGGCCTCGGGCTCTGCCTTGCCGGAACGCTGTCGTTCTGCTTCGGCAGCATGGTGTCGGCCTCCAACCAGAAGGCCGGGATTTCCGTCGTTTCCGCCAGCGCCTGGGGCATGGCCTATGGCGCGCTGTTCCTGGGACTGTTCGCAGCCGTGCGCGGCGTGTCCTTCGCGGTGCCGATGACCGTCGCCTATCTCGGCAGCCTGGTCTATCTCGCGATCTTCGCCTCGGTCGTCGCTTTCGCCTGCTATCTCACGCTGATCGGACGCATCGGATCGGCACGCGCCGGCTATGCCACCGTGCTCTTTCCCGTCGTCGCGCTGATGGTGTCCACGGTGCTGGAAGGCTTCGTCTGGGGAACGGCCGCCCTGCTTGGCCTCGGCTTCGTGCTCGCCGGCAACATCCTGGTGCTCAGAAGCGGGCGCGCCCGCGCCTGAGACGGCGGGCGACCCGCCGGCTGCCTATTCGGCCGCGGCCGCCATTTGCATCGACACATTGCCGATGGCCGCCTGGATATGCGCGCAGAGCGCGTCATGCACGGGATCGATGGCGGCGGCCGCGCGGATCAGCGTGATGTCGCAGGGCGGCAGCGTCGGAAACCCGTCGCTTTCGCCGAGGATCCGCATCCCGGAGCGCACGGCACTTTCCGGCAGGACGGCGATCGCGAGCCCCGCCTGAACCGCGCCGCTTAGCGCGGCGGCACTTGAGGAACTGTAGGCAATGCAATAGCGCCGGTTGATGCGGTCGAGCAGCGAGATCGCCTGCGTGCGCCAGGAGCAGGAGGTCGGGCCGAGCGCGAGACGCACGACGTCCTCGCAATGCAGGCAATGATGCGCCGGCGCGACCCAATGCAGCGGCTCGCGGCGGATCACCTCGCCCGGCATGCGCACGCAATCGCCAGAGGTGACGATGGCGATGTCCAGTTCGCCGCGTTCGATCATTTCGCCGGTCTGCGACGACGCCTGGCATTGCACCACGATCTCGATCGCCGGATTAAGCCGGGCAAAGGCGGCAAGCACCTGCGGCAGCAGCCGGTCGGCATAGTCGTCCGGCAACCCGAGCCGCACCCGGCCGACGGTGGTCGAGGCCGTGAAGGAGGCCATCGTCTCGTCGTTCAGCCGGATCATCCGCTGGGCGTATTCAACCAGACGGTGGCCGTCCTCGCTGAGCCGCGACTGGCGCCCGTCCTTGACGAAAATGGCCCGCTCGAGCCGATCCTCAAGCCGTTTCATCTGCATGGAAACGGCCGACTGCGTCTTGTTCACCGCCTCGGCGGCCTTGGTGAAACTGCCAAGCTCGGCAATGGCGAGGAAGGTGCGCAGCTGGTCGATGTCGAGTGCATGAGGCATGGCGAATTTCCGTTGCGGCAGATGCGTTGGTTTTCAATACATCACAAATTGAGATCGTTATCCATTCAAAACATTCGTTTGAGAAATGCATTTGGCACGCATAGGTTTTGTCATACCAAAGGGAACGCGGCCCCTTGTCTTCCTCCCTCAGCGCCGCAACCAGACCCCAGGCATCCGAACCCGGATGCCGGAAAGGAGAGACGTCATGTCACATGCCATCGACCCCTGCAGCTCCCCGCCCGCACGGTCCTCCACCCTCGTCGCGCGTTCGTTTCTGACGGCGCTCTCCTCCGCATTGGGGACACTGCTCCAGACCGCCTGGCGGCGGCGGAAAAACCGCCGCACCGTCGCCGGCCTGTTGGAGATGGACGATCACATCCTGGCGGATATCGGCGTCACGCGCAGCGATGTCGAGATCGCCTTGTCGCGCCGCGACATCCGCGATCCGAGCGTGCAGCTCGCACTCTTGCGCAACGAGGCCCGCATGCCTCGTCCGCGCGTGCGCCGCCGTTAGGACCGGCTCGCAAGCGCACCTGTTCCCCTCACCGCAAGACGACGGCCCGACCCTTCCCGTTGTCTTGCCCGAGGCCCTGTCGGCCCCTCGCCGACACACCTGCCCGCCTCCTTCGAGGCGGGCTTTTTTTTTGAAAGAAGGCGACCCGTCAGCCGCCGGCGCCACGCCCGGGACGGCGCTCGAAGAAGCTCTCGAAGCTGCGGATCTGGCTGTCCTGAAGATCGCGGCCGAGCGCCATCCAGTTGTCCACCAGCGCGGAGCCGTCGCCCGCCGGAGCGTCGCTTTCGGCCGATTCCGGCTCCGGGGCCGGGTCCGGCTCAGGCTCGGGTGCCTTGGCCGGCTCCGCCGTCTGCGCGGCGCTGTCGAACAGGCCCATGTAGCCGTCCCAGAAGGAGCGCATGGCTTGCGCATAGGGTTCCATGACGCGCATCGGGTTGGGCACGGGCTTGGGCCGCCCGCGGGCATAGCCTGCCAGGAATGCGTCGAGGAGATCGCGTGCGGGGCCGGCGGTGAAGCGCCGCGCCACCTGGCCAAGCGCCAGCGTCGCCACCACCGGCATCAGCGTTTCCACGCCGGGCCGGTCGAGGCCGGTCTGTTCGGCGATGAAATCGGCAAGCGCCGCCTGGGTCTCGGCCGGGCCGAAGAAGAGCGCCAGCGGTTCGCCGACCAGACTGTCGGGTCGCGGCAGTCCGCTCGCCCGACCGGGACCGGGCAGCAGCGCCATCAGCGCCTCGAAACCAGAAGGAGAGGAGCCGAAATGGCGCATGCCGGCAAGGGCTGCCGGCATCAGCGCCTCGGCGGCGCGCAGGGTATCGGCATCGCCCCAGCCGAAACGGCTTTGCATGTCCCGGGAGAGCGCGGTGGGGTCGAAGGCGGCGAAGGGATTGAAACTATCTGTCATGGCGCGGCCTTCCGGTTCGGGTCGCGCCATCATCAAGCCTCGGGGACCGCCGGTCAAATCATCCCGGCGATCCGCTAGGAAAGAGGCCTCAGTAGGCGTAGTCCTTGAAGGCATGGGCGAGATTGCCGCCCCATTCGCCAGCATAGCGGCGCAGCATGACATCGGCGGGCGACAGACCGCTCGCCAGCGTCTCCTCCACCGCCGCCAGATGGACGCGCTCGTCCTGGCCGCCGTCGTTGACCCGCGCGCGGCGCTTCAGCCCCTCGCGCGACAGCGCCAGCATTTCCTTGGCGAGATCGAGCACCCGGCCGTTGCGGAAACGGGTTTCCAGCCCGCCGGCCGGCACGTCGTTGCGCAGGGCTTCCCGCTCCTCCGCGCTCCAGTCCCTGATCATCTCGTGGGCCTGATCGAGCACGCCGTCGTCATACATCAGCCCGACCCAGAGCGCGGGAAGCGCGCAGATCCGGCGCCACGGGCCGCCATCGGCGCCGCGCATCTCCAGATATTTCTTCAGCCGCACGTCCGGGAAGAGCGTCGAGAGATGATTGTTCCAGTCGCCGATGGTCGGCGTCGGATCGGGAATCACCCCCTCGAGCGCGCCGTTCATGAACTCGCGGAAGGTGGTGCCGGTGACATCGTGATAGGTCGAGCCGCGCTTGACGAAATACATCGACACGTCGATTGCCCACTCGACATAGGTCTCGAAGCCGAAACCGTCGTCAAAGGCGATCGGCAACCCGCCGGAGCGGTCGTTGTCGGTGTCCTTCCAGATTTCCGCCCGGTAGGAGCGGAAGCCGTTCGGCTTGCCGTCGGTAAACGGCGAATTGGCGAAGATCGCCGTCGCCACCGGCTGCAGCGCCAGACCGACCTGCATCTTCTTGCGCATGTCGGCTTCGCTGGAAAAGTCGAGGTTCACCTGGATCGTCGAGGTGCGATACATCATGTCGAGGCCGAGCGTGCCGACCTTGGGCATGTAGCGCGTCATGATCTGATAGCGCGACTTGGGCATGACGGGGATTTCCTCCCGCCGCCAGGTCGGCGTCATGCCAAGGCCGAGGAAGCCGATGCCGAGCGGCTCGGCCACTTCGCGCACCTGCGCCAGATGGCAATTGGTCTCGCGGCAGGTCTGATGCAGGTTTTCCAGCGGCGCGCCGGACAGTTCGAACTGCCCGCCCGGCTCGATGGAAATCGCGCCGCCGCCGACGGGATCGGCAAGGCCGATGATCAGCCCGTTGTCCTCGATCCGCTCCCAGCCGAGCAGCCGCTCCATGCCGGTGAGCACGGCCTCGATGCCGCGCGGTCCCTCGTAGGGGATCGGCGACAGATCGGCGAGATTGAAACCGAACTTCTCGTGTTCGGTGCCGATGCGGAACGCGTCGGCCGGCTTGCATCCGGCCTCAAGTGTCGCAGCGAGTTCCGCCACGCCCGTGATCGGGGTGGAATCGATGGTGTCGCGGGCCATGCACGGTAATCCTTCGAATGGTCGGCGCGCACCATACTCAGCCGCCCCTGTCAAAACAAATGGGTTTTTCGCCGCCCCGCGTCGAAGCTGTCCGCGCCCGCTATCGCCAATCGCCGCAAACCGCCTGCACAACCGCCATTGCCGCAACGGCTGCGGTGTCGGCGCGCAACACGCGCGGCCCGAGCGGGATCGCGGTCACAAAGTCGTGCGCCCGCAGCAGGGAGCGTTCGTCCTCGGAAAACCCGCCTTCCGGACCGATCAGGATCGCCAGCGGCCCACGCTCCAGCTTTTCAAGCGCGGGAAGCGGGTTCTGCGTCGCCTCGCCCTCGTCGCAAAAGATCATCCGCCGTCCCGGATCGCTTTCGGCGAAGCCGCGCACCAGCGCTTCCAGAGCAACCGGCTCGCGAATCTCCGGGACGCTGAGCACGCCGCATTGCTCGCAGGCCTCGATGGCGTTCGCCTGCATGCGCTCCAGATTGACGCGATTTGCCTGCGTGTGCTGCGTCAGCACCGGGCGCAGCGCGCCGGCCCCCATCTCCACCGCCTTTTGCACCATGTAGTCGAGCCGCGCGTGTTTCAGCGGCGCGAAGAGATAATGCAGGTCCGGCGCCGGTGCCTGCGGCCGCGTCTGCGCCACGCAGTGCAACGACGCCTGCTTGCGCCCGGTGACCGCGACCTGCGCGCGCCATTCGCCGTCGCGTCCGTTGAACAGCAGCACCTCGGCGCCGTCCTTCAGCCGCAACACATTGACGAGGTAATTGGCCTGGGCGCGATCGGCCTCAATCACCCGTCCCTCGCCCAGGTCTCCGTCGACATGAAGGCGCTGCATGCGAAACTCGTAACGCGGCATCGAAAATCCTCACAAGACCTCACGGCGGACACGCCGCCCCGGCAGCCATTGCCTGTCGATAGCGCCCTTACGCCCCTTGACGGGGCGCGGCGGGTGCGCTCCCCTCGCGGTCTCGCATTCGCACTCAGGACCCGTCTTGGCCGACAGCAGCAACATCGCCGAATACTCGGTGTCAGAGATTTCCGGCGTGATCAAGCGCACGATGGAAGACACCTTCGGCCATGTGCGCGTGCGCGGCGAGTTGGGGCGGGTCTCGCGGCCGGGGTCCGGCCATCTCTATCTCGACCTGAAGGACGAGCGCGCGGTGCTCTCCGGCGTGATCTGGCGCGGCCAGGCCAGCCGACTGAAGATCCAGCCCGAACAGGGGTTGGAGGTGATCGCCACCGGCAAGCTCACCACCTTCCCGGGTCAGTCGAAATACCAGATGGTGATCGACACGCTCGAGCCCGCCGGCGTCGGCGCGCTGATGGCGCTGCTGGAAGAGCGGCGCAAGAAGCTCGCCGCCGAAGGACTTTTCGCCGCAGAGCGCAAGCGCGCCCTGCCCTATCTGCCGAGGGTGATCGGCGTCGTCACCTCGCCGAGCGGCGCGGTGATCCGCGACATCCTGCACCGGATTTCCGACCGGTTTCCGCTCACTGTCCTCGTCTGGCCGGTGCGGGTCCAGGGCGAGACTAGCGCCCGCGAGGTCGCCAACGGCATCGCCGGCTTCAACCGGCTGGAAAAAGGCGGCACGATCCCGAGGCCCGATCTCATCATCGTCGCGCGCGGCGGCGGATCGCTGGAGGACCTGTGGGGTTTCAACGACGAGATCGTCGTGCGCGCGGCGGCAGCTTCCGACATTCCGCTGATTTCCGCCGTCGGCCACGAGACCGACTGGACGCTGATCGACCATGCCGCCGACCTGCGCGCACCCACGCCGACGGGCGCGGCCGAATTCGCCGTGCCGGTACGCGGCGAGCTGATCGCCACGCTCGACGATCTCGCGCGGCGGCAGATTTCGGGACTGTTGCGGCTGGTTGCGGCCCGGCGCACGGAGCTGCGCGCGGCGGCCGCGGCCCTGCCCTCGCCGCGCGATCTTCTGGCGCTGCCGCGCCAGCGCCTCGACACCTACAGCGAGCGCCTTGGGCCGGCCCTGAATTCCAGCCTGCGCGACCGTCGCTCGCGACTGACGACCGCAACGGCACGACTGTCGCCGCATACGCTGTCGCGTGCCGTCTCGCTGGCGCGCGAGCGCCTCGACGGGCTTCAGGGCCGCATGGCCCGCGCCCACCGGCAACGTCTCGCCACCGAGCGGGCACGCCTTACCGCGTCGGCAAAACTCCTCGACAGCCTGTCCTATCGCAACGTCCTGGCGCGCGGCTATGCGCTGGTGCGTGACGATGCGGGGGCGCCCGTGCGCTCCGCCGGCCAGATCCAGCCAGGCGCTCGACTGTCCATCGAGTTCGGCGACGACACCCGCCTCGACGCCATGGCCGTCTCCGAAGGTGCGGCCGCGCCGGCGGTCAAGAAGCCACGCAAGACGAAGCCGAAAGCCCCGGCCGCGCCAAAGGATCAGGGGTCGTTGTTTTAGGCGGTTCGCGATCCAAGACAGCACCCGCATACCGCAGAGGAAGGCTTCCGATGTCTGAGCGCCTCCAAGCGACCCGCAGCCCGGTCGCACACCGACACTGCCGTCAAGGCCAGGACTCCTTACCGACTTTACAAGCATTGGCTTCCTTTCTTTGGGGGCGTCGGTCGGCAATGGGTTGACAGGGCCTCAGCCGCAAGCATGCTTGCAGCTGGATAATCGACAAAGATCTGGGAGGATCAGCATGAAATTGTTGAAGACCGTGTTGGCCGGCGCGCTCGTTGCGATCGCAACGCCCGTCTTGGCTCAGCAGCAGCTTTCGATCGCCACCGGCGGCACCGGTGGCGTTTACTACCCGATGGGCGGCGGCCTCGCCGAAGTTATCAACAACCATATCGAAGGCTATGCGGCGACGGCGGAAGTCACCGGTGCATCAGTGGAAAACATGGGCCTGATCGCGACGGGCGACGCCGATCTCGCACTCGGGCTGGCCGACACCGTGGCACAGGCCTATTCAGGCACCGGTCGGTTCGAGGGGCAGCAGCTTCCGATGATCCGCGGGCTGGCGTCGATGTACGCCAACATGGTGCAGATCGTGACGCTCGATGGCTCGGGCATTTCGTCGCTCGCGGACTTGCGCGGCAAGCGCGTCTCCGTCGGCGCGCCGGGCTCCGGTACCGAAATCAATGCCGCCGCCATCCTCAGCGCGAACGGCATCAGCTATGACGATATCGAAGAGCAGCGGCTGAACTTCAACGAAACCGCAGACGCTCTCGCAAATGGCGACATCGATGCCGGTTTCTGGTCCGTGGGCGCCCCGACCTCATCGATCCTCAACCTCGCCACCACACAGTCGATCGTGATGCTGGCGCTGAGTGACGCCGAGATGACCGCGGCACAGGAAGCAGAGCCGCTGTTTGCCCGCACCACGCTGGCCGCCGGCACCTATGAGGGTGTGGGTGACACCGCGGTGCTTGGTGTTCCCAACGTGCTCGCCGTGTCGTCGGAAATGTCCGATGAGGTGGCCTATCAGATCACCCGCGCAATGTTCGAGAACATTGCCGACCTGCGGGCGGTCCATCCTGCTGCGAACCAGACGACCGTCGAATTCACGTTGTCGGCAACGCCGGTTCCGCTGCACCCGGGCGCCATCCGCTACTACGAGGAGATCGGCTCCGAGATCCCGGACCGCCTGCGGCCGTGATCGTCAAGATCGGAGGAGGGCTTCTTGCCCTCCTCCTTTTCTCTGTGTTCCAGGCCGCCATGGCGGGCCAACTCGTTGCAACCGCCGAGGATGGCGAGGAGATCGCCAGGTTCGACGTTCCCGAAGGAACAGGCTGGTGCGTTCTTTGGAACCATTCCGTCCAGGGTTTTCCCGTCAGCGATTGTTATGAGAACCGCGAAGGCCGAATGGTGCTCGTGCGCTCGCGCCAACCCGACTTCGCCGCCGGGCTGGGACATATCCCGGGACGCGGCAGGCAGGTTTCGGATGGCGAAGGCGGATACTGGATCCTCGACATAAACGAAGCCGTGACGGGAAACGCCTATGTCTTGCGCCCCGGAAAAGGCCCCGTTGACCATCGCCTGGAGGTGGGTGACACGACCGTGTCCCTGTCCGAGCCGGCGGCGCGCCAACGGGTGCGCATCGAACTGACAGAAGAGTGACGCGATGGCGACGGATACCGAGAAGCCACGACATGAGCACGCACAGCCCTGGATCGTGCTCCGCGCGATAGCAGTGGTCGGTATCTGCCTGTCGCTGTTTCAGCTCTGGGCGGCCGGGCTTCAGCCGCTGGGTCTTTTCTTTCAGCGGCCCATACACCTGGGTTTCATCCTGGTCTTGTGCTTCTTGATCTATCCCGTCTGGGGCCAGCAGCGGCCGCGGGGTCTGTCGGGGTGGATCATCGACGGAACACTCCTCGTCGCGTCGGTCGTGGCCGGCGCATGGCTTCCGGTCAACATCGAGACGATTGCCAACCAGATTTTCCCACGTGACATCGACGTCTGGATCGGGATCCTGACCGTGCTTCTGGTGCTGGAGGGCGCGCGACGCGCCGTTGGCCTTGGCATGACGATCATCGGCGTGGTCTTCATTGCGTATGCCTTCGCGGGCAACCGCGGCGAGCTGCCGTTTCTTGCGGACTTGATGCCCGGCATCCTGAACCACCGCGGATATTCGCTCGACAGGCTCGCAAGCCAGATGACGCTGGGCGCCGAGGGCATTTTCGGCATTCCGCTCGGGGTGGCGGCGACCTTTGTCTTCATCTTCGTACTGTTCGGGGCCTTTCTCGAGGCCACCGGCGCGGGCAAATTCTTCATCGACCTCGCCTATGCCGCGACCGGTCGCCAGCGCGGCGGCCCGGCCAAAGCCGCCGTCATCGCCTCGGCAGGCATGGGATCGATCAGCGGCTCCGCGATCGCCAATGTGGTAACGACCGGAGCCTTCACCATCCCGTTGATGAAACGACTGGGCTATCGTCCCGCGCAGGCCGGCGGGATCGAGGCCGCAGCCAGCACGGGCGGACAGATCATGCCGCCGCTGATGGGCGCCGGCGCCTTTTTGATGTCCGAGTTCACCCAGGTTCCCTATGTCGAAATCGTGCTGGTCTCGATCTTTCCGGCCGTTCTTTACTTTGGTGCGGTCTACCTGCTGGTGCATATCGCCGCCGTCAAACAGGGCCTGACCGGCATGACCTCCTCCGAATTGCCGAGCGTGCGGGGGGTGCTGGCCGAAGGCTGGCACTTCCTTCTGCCGCTCGTGGCGCTGGTTGCGCTGCTGGTGGCCGGTTATTCACCAATGCGGGTCGGATTTTACGCCATCGTCTCGATTCTGGCGGCGGCCGCGGCGCGCGCGCTTTGGGTGTTTTCTCGCGATGCGCCGACATCGGAGAAATTCGTGGCCCTGTGTCAGCGCGGCCTGGTTCTCGTCGCCCAGGCTCTTGCACTGGGTGCGCGCAATGCCGTTGCCGTCTCGATGGCGTGTGCCGTCGCAGGCATCATCGTCGGCGTTGTGGGCCTCACCGGGCTGGGGCTGAAGTTCTCGGCCATGATGATCGCGTTTTCGGGCGGCAACATCGTGCTCGCGCTGATCCTGGTCATAATCGCGAGCCTTATCCTCGGCATGGGCCTTCCGGTGACGGCAGCCTATATCGTTTTGATCATTCTCGTCGGCCCTGCGCTGACGGAGGAATTCGGCATCCCGATCCTGATCGCGCATCTCGTGGTGTTCTGGTACTCGCAAGACAGCAACGTGACGCCTCCGGTCGCGCTCGCCGGCTTCGCAGGAGCCGCCATCGCCGGTTCAAAGCCTCTGGAAACCAGCGTCCAGGCATGGAAGTACGCGAAAGGTCTCTACCTCATTCCGCTTTTCATGGTCTTCAACGAATCCATCATCCTCGGCGGGCCTTTGCCGCTCGTGCTGTGGAACGGGTTCATCGCCATCGTGGCGCTGGTTGGCTTCGCAGCGGCTCTGGAAGGTTTCCTCTGGCGCCCGATGCCGATCTGGCAACGCGCGCTTGTGGTGCCAGGCGTCATCGCGATTTTCTGGCCGAGCATCGTCGTCGAGGCGGTTGGGGTCGCCCTGATCTTGCTCTTGTTGGCGCTCAACAGGGGACGGTCCGCCGCCGCGCGATAAAGAACCTGCGACTGCGGACCGCGGGCTCGAGCAAGGTACCACCGCGCCCCCGTGAGGCGGGCATTGCTGTGCCCGGCAGAAAACCGGCACTCGTCCCGAGTTCGCTCGGTCGCTTAAACATGATTGCTCGCGATGACGCAGACCCGATGCAAGACAGCACCCCGCTCCTGCTATTCTAGCCATTGGGAGAAAGCGCAATTCGGTGTAATCAGGCCCACTCTTCCACGCCCAATTGGATCCCGCTGCAATCCCGCGTCTTGACGGAGACCCGAATGCTTACCGAGAAACCAGGCCTTATAGAGGCCGTTCGTGCTCGTTTCGCCCATGTCGACACTTGCCCCTTCGAAGGGCCGCGCGTGTTCTTCGAAAACGCTGGCGGCGCGCTGACATTGAACTCCGTTGTCGAAACCTCCGCGAAATTCGCCGCAATTCCCGACAACCAAGGCCGTGACAATCCCGCCGCTCACGCGCTGGTCGCCCTGATCGAAAAGGCCAAGCAGGACATGGCGGTGTTCTTCAATGCTCCGCAGGGCCGATTCTTCGTCGGCGAGAGCGGGACGGAGCTTCTGTTCCGGCTCATCCGCACCGCCGTGGTCGGCACCGAACCGGGCCGCATCCTCGGCTCGACCCTGGAACATCCCGCCACGCGCAGCGCCGCAAAACACTGGGCGGAGGTGACCGGCAAGCCCCATGTCCTCGTCGCCCATGACAACGCGACGGGCTGTGTGGGACCGGAGCATTACATTCCCGAAATCACGGCGGACACCCGCGTCGCCACGATCCTGCACACCTCGCCGGTCACCGGCATGGGGGTCGACGTGGCTGCCATCGCTGCGGAAATCCGCCGCGTGGCGCCGGACTGCATCATTATTGTCGACGGCATCCAGCATGCCGCCCACGGGCGTCTCGACATCGAGAGTTACAACATCGACGGCTATGTGGTCTCGCCCTACAAGGTGTTTTCCCGGCACGGCTACGGCGTTGCCTGGGTATCCGACCGGTTGCACGCGATCAAACACGAACATCTGATCGATGCTCCCGGCGACCCCTGGGAATTCGGCACCCGCGATACCGGTGCCTATGTAACCTTCTCGGATGTGGTCGACTATTTCGACTGGCTGGGGGGCGAGGTGTCCGACGCGACGGACCGCCGGGCGCGCATCGTTGCGGCGGGCGAAGCGATACATGCCCACGAAAAGCGCCTGACCGACGCGATGATCCACGGCACCGGCAACCTCAAGGGGCTGGCCGACATCGCCAAGGTCACGATCATCGGCGGCGTCGACAACCCGCGCCGCGAGGGACTGGTGTGCCTCACGGTTGAGGGGCAGGCCGCGACCGACGTGGTCACCAAACTGCGCGAAAAAGGCATCAGGACCCACACCCGGAAGGCCGACCACTATTCTGGCAACATTCTCAAGCCTCTAGGATATGACGCAGCAATCCGCGTTTCGATGTGCCATTACAACACCGAGGCTGAAGTTGCCCAGTTTCTGCAAGCCATTCGCGAGATCGCCGAAGACAGCGATGCACCCTAGGCGCTGCGCGGTTTCCCGGCGCGACTGCCCTTGAGAAACGGCAAGCATTCGGCCTAATCCTGAATACGGCCCCGGCTAGAACCAGCCGGGGCTATTTTTTTGGCGAGGCGTCGCCGTAGGGGTTTGGTGCGCGCAACAGATTGCCGCAGAACCGCGACACGGCGCGTCTTCACAACAACGCCCGGCGCATCGTTAAACTGCTTCTTCGACCTTTTTCGCTCCGCGGCTCGCCCGGCGTGGACACGGGCGCGGGCGGCAAGTATGCCTTTTCCTACGTGCGCTTGCGCTCCCACCGTAGGGGTAGCGCAAATATCGTCTCAGGCCGTTTAAGACCGGAAAGGATGCCGATGCAGTTTTCATTGAGCGAAGAAGAGTATCTCATCCAGGACACCGCACGGAAACTGGCAGAGGACAAAATCGCGCCGCTGGCCGAAACACTCGACCGGGGCGACGGGCGCGAAGCCTTTCTCGCCAATCTGAAGATGCTCGCCGAAAACGGCTACATGGGTCTCAACGTATCGGCGGACCATGGCGGAACGGAAGCCGGAACCGTCGCCTTCGCGCTGGCGGTGGAGGAAATCGGGCGCGCCTGTGCCGCGACCGGCGTCACCGTCTCGGTCTCCAACATGGTGGCGGAAGTCATCCAGGCGGTCGGCTCGAACGAGCAGCGCGCCGCCTATCTGCCGAAGCTAACCGACGGCACCTATTCCGCCGGCGCCTTCTGCCTGACGGAGGCCGGCGCGGGGTCGGATCCCTCGGCGATGAAGACCCGCGCCGTGCTCGACGGCAATCACTATGTGCTGAACGGCACCAAGCTCTACATCACCTCGGCCGAATATGCCGGCGTCTTCGTGGTCTGGGCCGTCACAGATCCGGACGCGCCCAAGGGAAAGGGCATCACCTGTTTTCTCGTTGAAGCCGGCACGCCGGGGCTGGTCATCGGCAAGGCGGAAAAGAAGATGGGGCAAACCGGATCTGCCACCAACGAGGTGGTGTTCCAGGATTGCCGGGTCCCGGCAAGCGCGGTGATGGGCAAGGAGAACGACGGCTTTCGCATCGCCGTCGGCGAGCTCGCCGGCGGGCGCATCGGCATCGCCGCCCTTGCGCTCGGCATCGCCCGCGCGGCGATGGAGCGGGCCAAGGCCTATGTGGCGGAACGCCGGCAGTTCGGCCGCGCCATCGCCGACATGCAGGGCGTGCAATGGATGATCGCGGATCGGGAAACCGAGCTGGAAGCCGCGCGCCTGCTGATCCTGCAGGCGGCGGCGCTCAAGGATGCCGGCAAGCCCTTTGCCCGCGAGGCCTCGATGGCGAAGCTGTTTTCCTCGGAGGCTGCCCAGCGCGCGACCTACAGCGCGCTGCAGCTTCACGGCGGCGCCGGCTACATCCAGGACTATCCGCTGGAGCGCTTCGCCCGCGATGCAAGGATCACCACGATCTACGAGGGAACCTCGGAAATCCAGCGGCTGATCATTGCACGCGAGGCGATGAAGGCCGTCTGAGCGGATCGCCGGACCCGCCAGAAGGCGCAGATAAAAAGGCGGGGCCGGAACACCGGCCCCGCGCCCGGCAGGGCGCAGAGAAAAAGGCGGGGCCGGAACACCGGCCCCGCGCCCGGCAGGGCGCAGATAAAAAGGCGGGGCCGGAACACCGGCCCCGCCGGGGCAAACATCGACTGCTTGGGAGGGAGGACCAGACGACGAATACCCGTAGCTTTGTGATCGACTTGTTGTGACTGCGCTCAGACGGCGATGGCCCGCAGCGGCGCGATCCGCTTGATTTCCGGCTGAACGTCGCTGCTGCGCCGGCGGCGGATGCCCTGATAGGCAAGCCGATGGTGGAACTCGCAGTAGGAGCGACCGTTGTCGGCATCGCGGCTGCAGAAGTGGAAGTCCGCATCCGACGGGTCGCCGATCGGCCACTTACAGGTCTTGCTGGTCAGCGTCATCAGCGTGACGCGGTCCTCGGACGACACGATGGAATGTTCCGCCTCGAAGGCCGATGCCTCGAGATCGAGATCGTAGCGGCTGCGGGGCCTGACATCGGACAGGCTTTCACGCACCGCCGGCTTGCCGCCGACGCAAGCCAGCGACGGCTTGCCACGCTGAATGCGCTGCTTGGGACGATGGCTCGTGGCCGGAGACCGTTTCGGAAGGCCCATGCGATGCGCCTTGCCGATCACCGCATTGCGGGTAACACCCGCCATGACATATGCGATCTGGCTGGCGCTCAGGCCCTGAAGCCACAGTTTCCTCAAAAGATCTTCGCGTTCGGTCGTCCAAGCCATGTGAAGCCCCTAGTCTTTTTTGTCGGAAGATCCCGGAAATCAGAGACGCAGGATCCCGTTCCGCCAAGACGCCTTGCGGCGGCACCGGCGGTTACCGACTTTTGTTTGTGCCCATTTCGCGATTGAGATCGCGGTGATCGACGATGCGCGGACCCGGTCCGCCTTGCTTCGCTACGCTACCCTCGATGAACTCGCCATCGACTATGGCTAATTTATAGTGAACAAATCCTTAACGGGTCAATCAATATGCGTTTTCATTTTGACTTTTACTTTTTTCTTTCCAGTATTATTGCTGACAAGGACTTCACGACAATATCCATTACTTCATCCTGAAATCTTTTATTAATATTTTCTTCAATTTGATCGGGATGTGCAAAGTTCATTGATTTCGAAATAGAAAATAGAAGTTTTTGATTCTCCCGACGAACATCCAGAACGCCTTCCGAACACATTTTTTCGATCTTCCGACGGGCTGTAGAGTAAGGGATATTGGTTTCCTCAGATATTGTTTCCAAATCCGGATCAACCTTGTTGGCATTCGCGATGGCTATTGTTGTCAGGATCATGAGTTGCCCAAGGTCATCCACCTCATACTCTTCCATGAAGCGGAACATGAGGCTGAAAAACATCTCGTAGAGCCGCAGGATCCGATGCGCCTGAGTCGGCAATTCGTCGTTCTGAGTCGACACGCCAACTCTCCCCCTCGTTTCTTCGTCAATATGACGAAGGTTGCGTGGTTTTCGGTGTGTTTCAACCGCTTGCAACGCGCAGGCGCACGGCTGCCGTTAGGTTACAGGCCATAAAGCGGTGGGAAAATATTGTTTTCCACATGTTTTGGGCTGAATACGCTTGCAACGCTCAATCCGTGGCAATGTCGAAAACCGTGGTCATCAGGGTACGTACCATTCCTACCGTCATGTCCGCATCGGCTTTCGGGTCCGCGCCCGCGCCGGTCGCGCTCGGCGGCATGGCGTTCGTATCGAAGAGGTAGACGACGGATTTTCCCCGCCGTCCTTTGCGCACCGTGCCGTGGTCCAGATAGGGTTTCAGGCGGCGCTCGACGGTCGAGCGCGAGCTTTCCAGCTTCTCCGCCAGCAGTTCGGCATCCATGGGCGCACCGCGCAAATCGCCGATGGCGACAAGCACGAGCAGCAGGACATCATTCGCGTCGCCCGCCCCGAGCCGCTCCTGCATCTGCAGGGTCAGATCGTAATAGACTTCCAGCAAACGCCTCAGCCGGTAGTCAGTCGGGTCCGCCCTGCCGTTGTGGATATCGCTCATTACTCTGCCGTCTTTCCGCTTCGCCGGCCCGCTGTCCGACACGCCAGGCTCCAGCATGGCGCGGACGAGGACCGGGACGCAACCGCCGGGACGGCGGATCCAGTTGCAAAACGGCCGTGCCGCCGATTGGCGCCACGGCCGTGTGTGTGCGACCTGCCCCGACTGTCCGCGACGCGTCAGTTCATCAGGGGCCGGATCGCGGATGTGTCCGTGTCCGGAAAGACGGTCTTCGGCGAAACATTCTCGCCGGTCGGCCGCCCGCGCCGGACCGCCGTCGCCGGCCGCTCGACGGTCACAAGATGGGCATCGATCCGGAAGACCACACGCCCGTCGTCCTGAACGTGGGATGCAAGGCACCGGGTCATGTCGGCGGTGATCGCGTCGATCACCTCCTGCTTGAGGACAATGCCGGAGAAGGGAAACCATCCCTTCACGTCGGAATTGACCAATGCCTCGACGGAGGCGAATTCGGCCAGGATATGACGGCCCTCGATGCGGGCGGGCGCCGTTGCGGACCGGTCGAACAGGGAGGCCAGGTCCTGCCGGCGTCCGAGCGAGAAGGCGGCACGAAGGGAGTCCGACAGCGCCGGCCCGATCCACTCCTCGTAAACCCCGGCAATCGCCTCGTAGATCGGATTGCGGTCCAGCTCGTCGAACACCAGTACCGTCAGCTGGCCGCCCGGACGCAGGACGCGCCACATCTCGCCGAGCGCGGCCTCCGGATCGTCAAACAGCATCAGCCCGAACTGGCAGAACACATGATCGAAACTGCCCGCCTTGAAGGGCAGCGCCGTCGCGTCGGCCAGTTGCCAGTCGATGCGCGGGGCAAGCTGGCGGGCCACATCCAGCATGGCCGCATTGGAATCGATCCCGGTCACGCGCGCGGGATCGCCGGTCCGCGCGGCCAGCTCGCGGGTCAGGACGCCCGTGCCGCAGGCAATGTCGAGCAGCCGCGCGTCTCGGCCCGGACGCACGGTATCCGCCGCGATCGCGGCCCATTTGCGAAAGATCGCAGCGACAAGCAGATCGTCGAACGCCTGCGCGGCGCGCTGCATCTGGTCGGAGTGTCTGGATAGCATCGGCGGTCTCCATGAGGCCTGTTGCCCGTGCCCGGCGGACACGGTTTGACCGACCTCATGTAAGAACTTATTGGTGCAATTAAATGGCTTTGCAATTCTAGATTTATATCAACAAGGTCGCCCGCCCACCGGCGGGGCGTGTGGGCGGGCGGGGCGTGTCCGTCAACCGTCAGGCGGGCGCGCCGGTCTCCTCGATCTTCAGGTCCTCGCGCAGGCGCCGGTCCTTGCCCGGCCGCCAGATGTACTGGTCGAGCAGATAGTGGTGCATCTGGAAGCCGGAGGTGAGGATCACGTAGAAGGCGATCCAGGTCGTCGTGTCGAGAATGGTCTCCGTGCCCCAGGCCGGACCGGAGGCACAGACCGGAATGCGGTTGATGAGACAGCCAAGCCCCCAGACGGGCAGCGACACGGCGACGATGGCGAAGCCGAGATAGAGGAGGAAATTGCGCGACAGGACCGCGGCAAGGCCGAAGGTCCGTTTCGAGGCCTCCGGCGCCTCCTGGCCGTAGCGGTTCTGGTTGTAGAACCAGACGATCGCCAGATACTGGATGTCGTGATAGATCGTGACGATGACCGTGAAGGTCAAAAGACCGGTCGCCAGCATGTAGTCCGAGTAGCACATGTAAAGATGCAGCGGCAGGACCGCGCTCAGGAACAAAAGCTTGGGAAGGGCGATCCGCTCGCCATTGGCGATCCGGTAGACCTGTCGCGCCACGAAGACGGTCAGCAGGACCGCGACGCACACAAGCGTCGCCAGCACGATCATATGCTCCCAGCGCAGGGCCACGAGATAGGACACGACCGATTGCCCCTCGGCAAGGCCCGGCAGCCACGGCACAGCCTCCGGCAGGCCGACGCGCCCGCGCGCGCTCGGATGACGGGCGATCAGCGCCAGGAAGGGAATGAGCAGGCAGCCGTAGAGTACCCAGGCATCGATGCGCGCGTCGAGCGTGCCCCATTCGCCGTTCTTGCGGTGATAAAGCCGCAGGATGCCGTAATGCTGGCGGGTGATGTGCCAATAAGCCCACAGGCTGACCCCGATGAGGAACAGCGACCAGGGGATCATGTAGAAGCTCGCGCCAACGGCATTCAGGCCATAGGAGAGCACCAGCGCCAGCGGCCCGACAAGGAAGACGCCGAGCGAGGCGATCAGGAGCGGCCGCATTTCCTGCCGCGCCTGGCGGTCGAGATAGGTGCGGCTGTAGGTGGCGAAGAAATGCGGCGTGTCGAGAACGATAACCCAGATCAGCCAGACCAGGATCATGTTCCAGCCAAGCAGAAGATAGATGCCGAAAACGGCCCAGCCGGCGAGCACCGAGCCGATCAGGAAAACAAGATCGCGCGGCGCGCTGAACACCCAGTTGACGGTGAAGAACCGGTCGAGGATCCGACCGGTTGCGTGGATGTTTTCATGTTCGATCGCCGACATGCACCATTCCCCCCGAGAAATGCCAAGGCCGGCAGAATGCAACCCGCCTCCGGCGACTGTCAACGTCGGCAGCCGACGCTGCGACAGTTGCGCCGGAACACCGCATGCGTCGGCTTCGTCACGGCGTCTTTTCCGTGCGGGGACGGCGCGTCTCCGGACAGGCGGCGCGCCGGTTCGGCAGATCCGTCAGGATGACCGCAATCGCGTCGGATGCGCACAGGCGGGCAATATCGGCGGGGCCGTTCACCGTGAAGGTGAAGATCCCGCGGCCCTCGAAATGCGGTGTGACCTTGTGCGCAAACCGGTAGTCGACGCTTACCCCGTCGATCCCCGACATCGCGTAGTGGAACTTGAGCACCGGCAGAAGCTCGAGCGTCCATCCGGCCAGCCAGTGAATGGTCCGCAGTCCCTCCTTCGACAAACGCTGCAAGGCCTGCAGATCCCTGCTTTCCACGAAGCTGCGGTCGAGAAGCCCCTGCCCTTCCAGGGCCTGCGCGAAGCTGTGAAGGTCGGCGTCGCTCAATTCGCCGATATTCTTGGCGTCGAGCCAAAGCCGCATGGCGCTGGGGAAGCGGAACCGGTCGATCGGAATGCCCGGTGCCGCGCCTTCGACCCGCGGGTCGTCATGGGCGACGACCAGCCCGTCGCCATCGGCCAGATAGAACACGTCGAGTTCGACCCCGTCGAAGTTCTCGCGCGCCGCGATCTCCACGGCCTGCGGACTGTTCTCCATCGCCCCGCGACCACCATTCGCCCTGTGCCCCCAGACAAGCGGACGGGGCGCGTCGAGCGTATCTGCCAGCGGAAGACGAAGCCGCGTGACGGGCGCATGAAGCAACAGCGCCAGCCCGGCCGCGAGACCGAAGGCGACCGCGCTTCCCACGAGGCCGCGCCGAAGGACCTTGCGCCCCCACCCACCACGCGGTGCGGGACGCCCGTGCGCCTCCGCCTTCATGGCCGCGCCCCGGTGCCGCCTGAAGGCAGGGCGGGCCGTTCCGCCCGGCGCGGGCCGTGCTGCCGGGCCGCCTCGGCAACGCGGCTTTCCAGGGTCTCCGCGTCCCCGGTGCCGGCGGCGCGCGCCATCGCGGTTTGCAGTGTCGTCTCGCACGCACCGGGATTTTGTCGGCAGGCAAAATACCCCTTCTTGATCCCGGCAAAGCTGCACTCCGCAAAGCGGCCGGCGCAGGCATCGCGCATGCCGAGAAGATAGTCATACACGGGCGACAGCCTCAGTCCGGCCGCCTCCAGGAGCGTCGGGGCCAGATACTGGACATCCATGGCCTCGAAGGTCGGGACACGAGATGCCTGCGTCACGCCCTCGGTAAGGACCTGATAATAGGTGAGATAGGCCGGTGAGGTTGGCGATGCGAGCGTGTTGGCCCCTTCGCGCATCTCCCAGTGGGACCGCAGAAGGCTCGGCTGATGGTCGCCATACTCCAGAAGCGCAACGGGCCGCTCCGACGCCTGGTCCTTCAACTTCTGCCAGAACGCGGCAAGATCTTCCCGGCTTCTGGCCACACGGCGGAAATACTCCGCGACGGACCCGTCGTCGGAAAAGGGCTCTCCCGACCAGGCGGCATCGGGGTGCAGCGGATAGTCCCAGGGCGAATGCGCCGACATCGTCAAGACGAACAGGAACAACGGTCCGTCGTCTTCCGCTCGCAGGCGGCTGAGCGTCTCAAGAACCTTGTCGTAGTAGAATGCATCGCTCTGGTGCGCACTGGGCGCCTCAAGCATCGCCTGGTCGATCACCGTGTCGAAGCCGATCGACCGGCCGAAGGCGCCCTCGTTCACGAAGGAGTAGGGCAGCGGCGTGACATAGACCGTCCGATAGCCGCAGCGCTTGAGGCTCCGCGCCAGGGCGTTTTCGACCCGTCCCTCCAGAACGAAGTTCGAATAGTTCTTCAGCCAGCCCAGATCGGAGATCGGAAGGCTCGTGTTGAAACCGGCCGTCGTGACCCAGGTGTACCCTGCAAAGGTTTCCACCCTGAGGGCGCGCGAGCGTCCGTCCATCCCGCCGAAGCCGCGGACCAGCTCGGCCGGCGTGTCGTCGCCCAGAACCTGGGTCGGCAGGACAACAGACTCCGACTGGACCACCATCAGATCCGGCGCCTGTCCGTTGACATGGCACAAGGCGGAGGACGGCGTCGCGCCCTCGGTTTCGGCCTCCAGATGCGCCAGCAACGGCACCTCCTCGCCAAGATGGCCCAGATTGCGGAGCGAGGAGAAGAAGGAGGTCACGTAGCGATAGCGCATCAGGTCTTCCACGCCCTTGAAGTCGCGCGGTTGCGAAAGCACTGCGGCGGCGACGGCCAGCGGAAATAGGGCAAGGGCGCGCAGGCGGATGCGGGCGGACCCGGTCTCGCGCCGGCGCAGGATCAGGACCGCGACCAGCGTGGAGAGCAAAAGGCCCGCGAACACGATCAGATAGGGAAGAAACGACCCGGACAGGAATTGCAGCGTGCCGGGGTCGAATGCGAGGAAATAGAGATCGACGACATTTGGCGCGACCGACATCCATTTCATCTTTGCATAGGAAACGAACGCGATCACCGCGATCAAGCCGATCGACGCATACACCGACGTCAGAAGGCGGCCGGAAAGAACGGCCATCAGGCAGCCGATCGAAAGCGCGATGAACAACGCCATCGGAAGAGTCGACACATAGCGCTCGGCGACCGCAATTCCGGCGATGCCGACCACAAGGACGGCTGCAACGACGCCGTTGCGGGTCAGCAAAAAGGCAAGCCAGTCTGTCAATTTCCGCATGGCAAATGTCCTCGGATTCCTTAACGAGAACTTAACGTAATAGCAAAAATACAACTGATAGTAAGTCTGACTCTCCTGTTAATATTAACGCGCCAGATCGGCGCATAAGCGCGACCGGCACTGCAAAATGAAGCAGAGTCTGATTTCATCTGTCGTGAATACGACTGCGCTGCGGCTTCGATATGGAAAGAAAAACCGCGAAGGCTCAACGGGTTGATCCGAAAGTGCCCTTGCGAAATTAGCGCGCGACGTCGCCGCTCCGAGGCCTTAGGAAAGAAGACGATCTGCTGACACCGAGCCGGAGGAACCATGCTGCGTCAGATCCTGGCCTTACGGAATTCGCTTGCCGGACTGCGTTACGGGCTTCTCAAGGAAGCCGCGCTGCGCGAGGAAATGATCCTCCTCGCCCTTTCCGTGCCGGTGGCGCCGATGCTCACGCGCGATCCCTGGACGCTCGTCGCCCTGTGGGGATCACTGCTGTTTCTGCTGGCGGTGGAGTTTCTCAACACCGCGATCGAGACCTTGGCGGACCGGGTAACGCGCGAGATCGACCCGCTGATCAAAACCGCCAAGGACTGCGGCTCGGCCGCGGTGCTGATGGCGATCCTGCTTGCGACCATGGTCTGGGGCGTTGCGCTGTGGGAATGGCTCTTCGCCTGATTGCAGGCCGGGCGATTGCCGACACTGGCCGACCGAGGTCATCGCGGGTTCCTGAAGGAGGATGACAAGTCACGGGAAACGGCGAAACGCCGCGAGGACAGCCGTACGCAGCGGACCGGAAGCCCCGTCAAAGGCGAAGCCGATGCGGGATCAAGCCACTTCAACGTCGTTCGAAGGCGGCCGGACAGCGTCTCGCCACGAAGCGGACGCGCAGGGAACGCGCTGGGAACGCAGCTCTCTCTTCAAGCCTTTCGCGGCGAGGGCGCGCAGCAGTCCGCCTCAGACGAGAGCAATCCGATTTATGGATCTTCGCCCCTGCCTTCAAAGGCGACGTTGTACTTGTCGAGCAGCCTTTTTTCCCCCGCGCCCTTCATCGACCTGCGGCCCTCATTCCAGATGCTGATCAGGGTCTGTCTTTTTTCAGCCGGAAGCGCGTTTGAAAAGATCGGCCGTTCGACCAGTTTCTTCTCCAGGCCAGGGCGCACGATCTCCAGCTCTTCGTTCAGGCCCAACCGGTTCAGAACGTCCTGCAGGACGAGGTCATTGTCCGCATAAAGGTCGACCCGATTTTCCACCAGCATGCGAAATATCCGATCGACCACATCGTCATTGCCGGCAATCACTTCAACGAAGTTCGCGTTCTTCGGGTCCTCCAGATACCTCTGGTAGTCGGGACTCATTGAGCTGTAATCCCACCCCGGACCTGTCGCGACCCGCCGTCCCTCGATCGATCCGATACCCGTATAGCGCCATGGATCGCCCCGCCTGACCACGAAAGCCGTTGTATAGGCGAAGGTTTCTTCGTTCGCATAGACAAATTCATCTGCCGCGTTTTCGGAAAAAACATACTCGGGCAACATATCGCAAAGGCCGTCGCCCACCATCGTCAACCCCCTTGCCAAAGGGACTTCATAGTATTCAATATCATAGCCATGCGACCGATATATCTGGTCCAGCATGTCGATCACAACGCCCCTTTCGGGAGCTTCTTCGGTCGGGAATATTGTCATGGGCGGCCATTGATCATAGCAGACCTTCAAGGTCTCGGCTTGACCGGGACTTGCCGTGCCGACGCCTGCGAGACACAGGGCAAGGCAGAACAAACGGCATATTCTCTTAGCTGCGAACACGGTCGCGCCCCATATCCTTGGCCTCATAGAGTTTCAGGTCGGCACGCTTGAACAGTTCATCGACCGAACGGTCCCCGGGCTCGCACATCGCAATGCCGAGACTGACGGTATAGGCGATTGTCTTGCCATCCACATCGAACGTCGAGTTTCCGACGAGTTTACGCAGTCTTTCGGCAAGCTGGAAGGATCCGTCAAGGTCCGTATCGGGAAGGAAAATCGCGAATTCCTCACCGCCAATTCGTCCGAACAGGTCAGATGTTCTCAGCAATGGCTTGATTGTATCAACAAAATGAACGAGCACCCTGTCTCCGATGAAATGCCCATATGTATCGTTGATCGACTTGAAGTGATCCAGATCCATCAAGACAAGGCAAAATGACGTCTTTTGCCGATGCGAGAGATCGATCAGATGCTGTGCGTATTCGTAGAAGCTTCTGCGATTCAAAACGCCGGTCAGGGAATCCTCCGAGGCAAGGTCCATAAGCCTCCGGTTCACGATCAGCAATTCTTCCGTGCGCTCTGCAACCGCCTCTTCAAGCCAGCTCCGCTTGGCCTGCTCGGCCTCCAGCAATCGTTCCCGATCCCGCTCCATGGTGGCGAGCATCCTGTTGATGTGCTCCTGGAGTTGGGTGAGCTCATTGCTTTCCTCCGTCGAAATATTGATCCGCCGGATTGTCGTCTGGTTCAACTTGATATCATCGACCTGGGACATCAATTGCTTCAGCGGCGTCGACAGGAACCGATCAACGGCCCAGACAAACAGATAAAACAGGACAGATATTTTCAACGTCGCCGTAATCGCGATCAAAAAGAACCCAAACAGCACCCTGTCCAGAACAACCTTTGATGAAGAATACAGAATAAGGCTTCCAAGTTCAGTTCTTTGACCATTCAGATCCCAATTCATATCCGACTTGATCTCGAACATTGACAAGGGCGCAGCGGTTGACGCGAACGACCTCTTGGAAATCGTGGCCGCGCCATGCTTGTCCAGAATATCGACGCCCTCGATAATCGGCATCGCGATCAGTCCTGAGGTAAGCGCTTGGAGCTGATTTTGATTGTATTGCCAGAGGCTTGTAGAGATAGGACCGCGGAAGGTTTCTTCCAACTGCTTCAACTCGTCCAGAATTGAGCCCTGCGTCTTCAAATACTCGGTCAGGAACTGCAAGCCTGTCACGAGGCAGGTCACGACGAGGTAGATGGAAAAAATGACCCGAAGGAGCTTTTGCGACAAGTTTTTGGGACGGAACAAACTGAGACCTTGAGTAGGTCCTGGATTCATTGACACTTTCTTCCCTGACCAGACATTCCCCATATGTCTTTCCCCGAAGGCATGATTGCATACATTCACACAGGTTTACGAACAATCACTTTCCCCGGGCGCGTGACGGGGCGGGTTTCGACGAGATGGCAACAGGTCCCACTTTCCCGGTCGATGCCGGTACCAGAGCCTAGCCCTCAGGTTCTTGTCTTTGAGCATTGAGTGTCCCGCGCAACATCCAGACCGCGCCCCTTCGGCATCACCGCGGCGGTAGGTCAGGCGCCGTCACTGCGGGGAAATGCGCGTGTCGCGGCCTCGGGCGGCCTCGCGTGTGGCGGTGACGGGCGCAGTTCCCAATGCCAGGCGCGAGCTTCAGCAATTTGCCGGAGCAGCAGCCGCACTACGCACGCACGTTTCAACGGGATGCCGGTATAGGGGGAGAAAGGCGGGAGAGGAATGGTACAGACGGTTGGAGTTGAACCAACGACCTTCGGAGCCACAATCCGACGCTCTAACCAACTGAGCTACGTCTGCACGTCAATTCGGAGGCGGAAGCTAGTTTGAAACCGGCGCGAATGCAAGAGGCCGATTGCGCAAGTTTACGCGCTCTTCCACAGCTTCGCCCGACAGGCGCAAAACCGCACGGCGAAAAGCCCCCGCGCGGCACTCTCCGGCGGCGCGCCCGGCTGCGGGCCGGAATCAGGCAAGCCCGCTGGCCGCGGGGCCCGTCACGGAAAGCCCTATCGCGACGCAAAAACCCGGCGCCAGGGCGCCGGGTTTCCGGACCCCCGTGAGGGGCCATCAGTTCTGACCGGAAGCCGGCCGGATCAAGGCAATCAGGCTGCCTTGAAATCCTTGCTGGCCTTCTCGTAGGCGCCCTTGACCGTTTCGGTCATTTCGCCGGTGAGCTTGGTCGACAGGTCCTGCATGTCCTTGGCCTGGCCGGTGAAAGCCTCGAACTGGCTGCGGGCGAAGGAGCTCTGCAGCTCGATCATCTCGGCCAGCGTCTTCACCTCAAACAGGTCCTTCACGAACTGGAAGGTTGCGTCGGTGTTGGCCTTGGCCGCATCGACGGCCTTGTGGTTGAAGTCGAGGACGCCGCGACGGGTCGTCTCGAAACCGTCTTCCAGGAGATCCGTCGCTTCTTCGGCGGCGTTCTTCATCTTGGCATAGGATTCACGGACCTGCTCGATGCCCTTTTCGGCCATTTCGCGGGTTGCGGTCGGAATTTCGATCTGCGGCATGGAGAAAGCCTCAAAGTTCGGGAACGGGGTCACCGTCGAATCGGTGGACTTGGCGGTTTTCGCGCGTGCAGCCTTGGGGGCTGCTGCTGCGGTCTTGGTCTCGGTCATGTTCATGCTCCTTTGGCCGGGCGGCTTTTGCGGAAAACCCGCTATCGCCCGGTAGCGATCCTTGCGACCACCAGACCAATGGGGCCAGTGCTCGCCGATTACGAAACTCAATATAGGATGGGTTATTGTGCATTGCAACATAAATATTGCGACGCACAAATGACGCAGCGGACGCAAGGCAATATCCAGCAGCCGGGATCGTCGGGCGCGGGCGGCGCAGGCGCAGTGTCGCCCGCGCCGCCGGCAAGACCGGCCGCTGCCACGAGGGGCGCGGCCGCGGGTCTCTTTATTTTTGCGAGGACACGTCCTTCGCCGTCTTGGACGCCTTGTCGCCCAGATCGCGCACCTGCTCGCCGAGCGCCTCCATCTGCTTGCGCAGATAGTCGCTTTGCAGCTGCACCATTTCCTGGGGCGTGGAGGCTCGCACCATCTTCTGCGCCAGATCGAAGGCGGCGGAGATATGCTCTTCGGTGTATTCAAGCGCGGTGCGGCTGAGGTCGTCCGCCCCCGCCTTGACGGTGCTGGCGGTCGTCTCGACGCTTCCGACGGCCTTGCGCGTCGCGTTCATGTATTCGTCGAACGCCTTGCGCGCCTGATCCACGCTCTTGTCCGCCATCTCGCGCATCTGATCGGGGATCTCGAAACCGGTCTTGTCGCTTTTCGTCACATCGTTCTCCTTTGCCTGGCGTTTCCGCCCTGCCTGGTTTGGCTGGCGTTGCCGCTGCGTCTGGCGCGGCGGCGGCGTCGTCAGGATCGCACACCCGCGCCACATCGCAAGAAGGGCTTAGCAATCCTAGATAAAATCGTGATGAAGTACATCTTGCCGTTAACCAGCATGGGAGAGAATGGCCCGGAATCGCCTTGTCGTCGTGGACGTAAGGATCCGAAACCGATATTTACACTTTGTTTACCGCAAACGCGTCTACCGGTCAGGTCTTCCGGCCTTGGCGGACAGGCTTGAGACGGGCTGCAACGGCGGAGAAAGCGTGCCCATGAACAGCCAGTTGAGCACCTTCATGGCGTTGAGCGGTCTTGCGACCGCCAACTCTCATCTCACCGACCCGCGCCCGGCATGGATCTGGGCGGAGGACGGAAAGTCGATCCTGTGGGCGAACCCCGCCGGGGCGGCCTTTTTCGGCGTGCGCTCCCTCAGCGAGCTTGCCGACCTGAGCGGACTGGCGCGCGCGCCGGCACGGCCGCATATCATGCGCATCGCCGCCTCGGGTCCCGATGACCGCGACACGACCGACCGCCTGCGGTTCTACCGCGGGCTGCGGGTCATGCTGCTGACATGCACCTGCCGCCGGTTGGTGCTTGCAGACGGCAGCAGCGCCGCACTGATCGTCGCCAATGACGCGCCCCCGGTGCGCGACACCGCGCTGGCCGGCCTGGTGGCGCTCGTGGCCGATGCCGATGACAGCACCGCCGTCCTCTATGACGGCAAGGGCGCCATCGTCGACATGGCCGGGCCTCTGGACGCCCCCGAGTTCGATACCGTCTCCACCTGCCTGCGCAGCGCCAAACATGCGCCGGTGCGCGCGCAACTGACATTCAACGACGGCGACCACGCCGCCATGCTGCTGATGCTGGACACCGGCCACACGCTGGCGGTGATCGCGGCAGAGCCCATGACGACCGCCGTGGAGGCTGCCCCCTCGCCCTCCGCGCCTGCCGAGACCGCACTTGCCGACGCCCGGGCCGACCATGCATCTGGCGAAGACACGCTAGAGGGCTCCGCTCACGGTGCAGGTCCCGTCGAGGATGGCGCGGAAGAATTGCCGGCGGAGATCGCCGACACTGCCAGTGCTGAGGACGCCGCGCCGCAACCGCAGCGGCGCAAATGGGGGATCGCCGGCGGCGGTCTCTTCGGATTTGCAAGCGCGACACGCTTCCTGTCGGGCTCCGGCACGCAGGACCGTGCCAATGCCGATGCCCGCATCGATGCCGAGCGTGCGCAGGCAATTGCGGACGCTGCACCGAGCGAGGCCGCAGACGCGCTGACGGACGAACGAATGGACGCAGAAATGGACGCGCCGGCCGCCGATGCGGATGAGCCGGAAGCGTCCGCAGTCGACGAGGGACTGTCGCTCGACCGTTTTGCTCCGGACGAATCCGCCGGGGAGATCCCCGACCAGACGTCTGACGACACCGGCGAAGCACATGCGACCGACGACGCTTCCGCTGATGCGGCGGAAGCGGATCTGCATGAGACCGCCGGCGAGACATCGGCGGGTCCGGACCTTGATGACGCAGCAGGCGCCGACGGCGATACACATGCCGATGCGGATGCGGATGCCGCCAGTTTTGCCTTCGAGGCGCGCGAGCGTCCGGTGCGCTTTGCCTGGAAGATGGACATCGACCGCCGGTTTACCTTCCTGTCGGCGGAATTCGGCGAAGCGCTCGGCCCGGAAGCGGCAGATGTGGTCGGACTGACCTGGGACGAAGTGTGCGAACGCTTCGGCATCGACGGCGACGGCCGGGTGGCGGCGGCGCTGCAGCGCCGCGACACCTGGAGCGGGCGCACGGTCGACTGGCCGGTCAGCGGCGCGGCCTTGCGCGTGCCGGTCGACATGGCCGCCCTGCCCGCCTTCGACCGCAACCGCATCTTCGAGGGATTTCGCGGGTTCGGCGTCTGCCGCACGGGCGATGCCAAGGACGATCCGGAGGCAACCGGAACGCAGTTGCACCTGCGCCCGTCGCTCGACGCGCTGACCACGGCCGACGAGGCGCCCGGCGAAGAGCTCGGCACGCAGGTGACAGACCTGTCTGACGACGCGATGCCGGAGAGCGGTGCGGAGGAGATCGAAGAGACCGCGATCGACGCGACCCGGGCTGACGAAATCCGCACCGAGGCGGATGCCCCGGACGATGATCTTTCGGAGACGGCATTTCCCGTCGATCCTCCCGGCGGCGAGACCGACGACGCCGGGGACGAAGCTGACATTTCCGGCGAGGACGGCGAAGCGGACCACGCAGCACTCGCGCCGGGCGACACCGGTGATGTGGACGATGAAGCCGCCGCCTCTGCCGACGACGACGGGACAGTTGGGCCTGACGGCGACGACGACGCCACAAAGACCGACGACGGTCTGAGCGTGGACGCGCTGGCGGGTGCTGCAGCTGCGGCAACGCTGGCCGCGGCCGGATCCGGCACGCGCGCCGCGTCGCGTGACGACGAGGCGCTTGCCGCCTCACGCCTGTCGAAGCCCGAGCGCGAGGCCTTCCGCAAGATCGCCGAGGCGCTCGGCGGGCGCAGCGACACCGGCGACACCCCGCCGGCTGCCGAGGTGCCGGCCGCGGACGAGCATGACGCCAGCGACCTGCTGGCCGCGCTCGATGACGCCGAAGCCGACACGGCCCCTGGCGAGGCACCGGACGAGACGCCGGTTGAGACGCCGGACGGGGAAATCGCCGCCGACGCGGATGCCGCCGAAGCCGAAGACGTCCGGCTGGACGGCACGGATGAAGAGCCGGATGGCATTGACGACGACAGTGCTGCCGATGACGGCGAGGCCGCACCCGCCCCGGTGGCGCCGGTCCCGTCCCGCCCCTATCTGACCCTTGCCAGCAACAAGGATGATCCGGCGCAGCGCGACGATCACCGGATCGACGGCGACGGCGCCGACACGGAGGCCGAGGAGGCCGCCGCATCGCATACGCCGCCTGCGCCGCCGACGCGCGCCCAGCGCACCAGCCTGCTCGACCGACTGCCGGTCGGCGTCGCGATCATCGACGGCACGGATGTCGAATACGCCAATGCCACGCTGCTCAACCTGCTCGGCTACCCGGACACCGAAGCGCTGAGCGCGGCCGGGGGTCTGGAAGCGCTCTTCGCCGAACCGGAAGACTGGCCGGCCACCGTTCCCGGCAAGATGTCGGAGCGCACCATGCGGCTGCAGCTTGCCGACGGCGGCGCGCGCCCGGTCAAGGCACGGCTGCACACGGTGCCCTGGAAGGGCGGCAACGCGCTGATGATGTCGCTGCTCGACCGGCATGATCCGGGTCAGGAGGCAGCACTCGACCGGCTGCACGAGGTGCAAAGCGCGCTGGCGCTCGCCGAGGCGCGCGTGTCGGAGATGGACGCTGTACTGGAAACCGCGACCGACGGCGTGCTGATCCTCGACGAGGACGGGCTGATCGTGAAGGTCAACCGCTCGGCGGAAGCGCTGTTCAACGCCTCGCGCGACGAGATGGTGGGCGTGGCGCTGGTCGACTATCTGGCGCCCGAAAGCCGCCGCGACGCCATGGACTATCTGGACGGCCTCGCCCGCAACGGCGTTGCCAGCGTGCTCAACGACGGACGCGAGGTGATCGGCCAGATCCGCTCCGGCGGGCTGATTCCGCTGTTCATGACCATCGGCCGCGTCGGTCAGGGCGACAGCGGTCCGCATTTCTGCACGGTCCTGCGCGACATCACCCAGTGGAAGACGGCGGAAGAGGAACTGACCGACGCCAAGCGCCAGGCGGAAAACGCCTCGTCGCAGAAGTCGGATTTCCTAGCCAAGATCAGCCACGAGATCCGCACGCCGCTCAACGCGATCATCGGGTTTTCGGAAGTGATGATGGAAGAGCGCTTCGGCCCCGTCGGCAACGACCGCTACAAGGGCTACCTGCGCGACATCCACAATTCCGGCTCGCATATCATGAGCCTGATCAACGACCTGCTCGACCTGTCGAAGATCGAGGCGGGCAAGCTGGA